>Ga0265299_10001469_pt1 | contig 26820 bp, 50 predicted proteins | sample AusTroGonzalo_MG_4_FD_193485 | JGI IMG/M metagenome (GOLD analysis project Ga0265299, IMG submission 193485) | Bovine rumen microbial communities from tropical cattle in Woodstock, Queensland, Australia - Gonzalo_02 | ecosystem: Host-associated > Mammals > Digestive system > Stomach > Rumen ... | reverse complement strand
GCATGCGAACAAGATCCTGACATTGAAGCAGAATACGGTTTAGCAGACGAGGACGAATAATGTGGCCGTTTAAAGACAAAGCACTTGAAAAAGCGAAGGACCTTTGGGCAAAAGTCAGTGACAAGTATGTTATGACTTCTGAACGCCGTCCACTTCGTGTAGACACTTACTTCATGCCTAGCTTCAATAAGAATCATGGCGAGTTTTTGGCTGCTGGCTATATTCGTTTCAACATGGATACTACAAAGGTATCTCTTTGTAAAGACGAAGATTTCTACAAGTGGTGGACTAATCCTGACTTCATCTGCATTAGACGCATTGAGGAATTTGACAGCGAAAACGAACTTTTGCTTGCTTTGCAGAACAGTCTCAATAAGCTTGAGAAAGTGTTTGAACTCTGGAAGGAAAAGGTCAAGCACTTGTTTGAGTGTGGTCTTGAGCCGTTCGTCTCATTTAATGACGACGAGATTAACATTGAAGTTACTTTGACGCCAGGTCGTTTGCATGAATACTGCGATATGATCGCCCGTGAAGGCGCTGAAGGCAGAAGTCGTGCAGATGAAGAGTGGTTGAGACTGAGCTTGGAAGAATACAAGCGACATGCTTATGAACACTTTACATACTGTTGCTGCAGTGAAGACGCAGTAGAACACAACTGGCCAAAAATTCAGTTTGATGAATATGACCAGTGGTATGACAAGTATGGTAAAGACCGCTTGCGTAAAAATGACAAAAACAATGAATGCAAGGTAGAGATTGCTGCTATTAAAGCACTAATCAGAAAGAGAAACAAAGAAAATGAATGAGATATTCATTGACATTGAAAACACATTAATAGATGACTTGTCATCGATGAAATTGCTTGACGAAAACATCAAGCGTATTTCATCTTTGTGTCATATTGAAATTTGGAATCGTAACAACACCCGCATTAACTTGTTTACATGGGGATGGAAAGAACATTCTGAAATCAAGCAGTATATTGTTGACTGGCTGTTTGACGCTCTTGACATTCCTCCTGAACATAGAGGTGTCGTCTGGACTAAGGACGATTCCATTAACTGCGCGTTTGAACATAAGTGGATAAACACAAAGGACGAAGTCGCTATTGAAGATCTGCATATCCCAGGCGCTATGCGTCGTTGGGGTTTGGAAAAGCAGACCTGCTTCATTCAGCAATGTATGGACAAGGCAAGTTTTCCAAACAACATGCAGAACTTTGATACCTTCATGCTGATTGATGACACTAACCCGAGGTGGTTTGAAAGCAGACAGTTCTTTAAAAACGGCTCGGTAATGAACGTCATCTTCCATAATCCTGAAGAAATAGAAATCCTTGAAGAAGCAAAAGGGAGTTAATATGAATAACACACAGAAAGATCGGTATGAAAATAAGTTAGCACGCTTTATCAAGGCTTGGGACAAAGCTTGGGACGAAGTAAAGAAAGCAAACGGTGGCATCGTTGGTTTTGATTCATGGGAAAAGAAGCGAGATGAGTTGCAGAAGGAGTTCGGATTTACCGAAACTGATATGCAGCGTGCCTATGCTTTGCGTCGTCATCATAGCGACCGGCATTTCTGGTGTGATAATCAGTTCCATAAAGGCGAACAGAAGCAGCGCGTAATTGACAAGGCTGAAAGAAGACTTAAACGCCCTGATGAACAACTTGAAGCAGAACTGAAAGAAGAAGATCGTCTTCTTGGCGATATGTCTGATGAACACTTGTGCTATTCTGATTATCTCGAAATGAAGGAAAAGTAAATGAGAGAAAGAGTTTGCGTCTATCCTGGAAGTTTCAACCCATTTCATGCTGGGCATGCTGACATCGTTCAGCAAGCTCTTCAAGTTTTTGACAAAGTAATCATTCTTGTTGCAGTAAATCCTGCAAAGAAGTATGATGTCAGTGCAGAAAAAAGAAAGGAAATCATTGAAACTTTCTACAAGAATACGCCGGCGGTTGTAGTTCAAACAACTAAAGAGGCTATTGCTAATTGGTGCTTCTTGAACAAGATTGAGTTCATTGTGAAAGGAATTCGCAATGGGAATGATCTTGAGTCCGAAATGACTCAAAAGTATTATACGACACTTATAAACTGCTGCACTAATACTGTTTTCTTTACGCCTTCTGAGCATTGGCAAAATGTATCATCAACTGCAGTAAGAGAACTGATTCGTTTAGGCCAATGGCAAGCTCTTTATAATGTGTATGGAATTGATGTATCGCATTGTGATGATAACTCTATTGAGGCATTGTCTTTAATTCAGAAAGCGTATCAAGTTGAGCAAGATTATTAACTCTGACCATTGACTAAGGTCAGAGTTTTAGTTATATTTTGATTAAGGAGATTTTATGTCGTCACGAAAAATTCTAATTACTGGACTTATCGGTTCTGGTAAGTCAACAGTCTCTAAACTTATTGAGTCGAGAGGGCATGTTGTTCTTAATCTTGATGATATAGTCAAGAAACTTTATAACACACCTGCTGAAGAGATTGATGATGTCTATGGGTTAGTTCAGTTCAGGTTGAACCTCATCACTCTTTTCTCGACAAAAGTCATTAGAGCAGATCATACGATTGACACTGACTATCTAGCAAGACAGCTCTTTGACGAAAAGCAGTATGATAAGCGCTGGAATTTCTATAAGCATCTCAATAAGTTGTTAAAGCAGTACATTGACCATCTTAACATTCCTGACAATGTTCCGATTTTCATTGAGGCAGCAAGTCTCAAAGAAATTGAGCTCTTCATAAGGACTAATGGGATTGAAGATGTCATTCTTGTTGAAACAGATGCAGAAGAAAGACGTGGGCGTGTACTTCGTAACCGTCCAATTTCAGAAGAACAACTTAAAAAGTTTGAACAGTTCCAGACGCTTGACAATTCTTGGGTAAAGAACGACTTCTATGATAGATATAAAGTCAAATTCATCAAGAACGATAAATATGAAGAGCTTCCCGATAAAGTAGCAGATGTTCTTGAGAAATTGAACTTTACATGGGACGAAAAGCGTGCTGTCCTTTACAGACAGTTGATGAAGGCTCCGGCTTTCGCTACTGAAAACACTCAATGCTACTTCAACTCGAACATCGGCGGATGCGATAAGTGTCCGTTCCCGTGTATCAGAGCTCCAAAGAAGTGGGAAGCATACTTGAACGAATACGAAAAACGAACTGGACACAAAGTTGAAAGAGGCAATAACCCGCCGCTTACAATGGGAACGAAGGTTTTGCATCACAAATGTACTTATGGCAGTGACTCTGCCGGTAACTGGAAACTTTTGAAAACAGAAACGGAGGGAGAATGCGAGACTTAATTCCTGCTCTATTCGTTGGCATTATTCTTTTGGAACTTGTGCTTATAAATCAGTGGGTAGGCTTAGCAGCGCTTTGTGCTCTTGCTATGGCGCCTATGTTTATTTGAGGTATGTATGGTTAACACGCATTGTGATACGATTGACGAGCTTTATAAAGAAGTAAATGAACAGTTTTCAGATACAAGATGGGTCAAGGGAATTGAACTTAAGGACGATGTACTTATCGTCCGTTTAATGAATTCTATTGACTTCTTGTTCACAAAGCAAGGCGCTGACGCTAAAGGCGAAACGCTTTTCTATATGATGTTTATGGAATTTGGCCGAATGGTTGATTCCGACACAGTAACGACAAACGAAGTATATGTAAACATAAGCAGAGCATGGCAAGTATGTGGACTGCCACCTCCGCCTTTATTCAAAGACCTTCCACAGCAGGAGAAAGTATAATGAACTTAACACACAAATGGCGCGTTCTTAAAGTATGGAATATAGACAATGACCGCCCGGGCTATGTAGTCCAGTATCAAGAAAAGGTTTTTCTTTGGTTCAAAGAATGGAAAAACATTGAGTATGATGATGCTAAGCGCATGCAGCACAGATACAAGACGATTCGTTCTGACGATTGGGACTTAGCTCACTATCTTAATGGCGGGTTGTTAAAAGTCATTTTTAAAGATGAACACAAAGCAAATGAAGCCGTGATCTTGTTGGACGAACTGCTTTTCCAGAATACTAGACCATTTCCTCCAAGATTAGTTAAGGAGATGGGTCCAACATCAGACATGACTTATGAAGAAGTCATAGCGAGGGAAGGATGATTGATTACGAAGTAAGATACACAATTCAGGTCTTCTTTCCTTTTGAAGACAGAACTTTACCGCATTACCCGAACTGGGACAAGATAGGCACGACAACTGACATTGAACACGCTTTTGTGTTGCCGAATAAGAAGGACATCATTTCATTTGCCTTTGACTGGTGCGGTAAGTATAGCTGGAAACTCATCACACTTAAACGTCCGGTTGCGAAATTGGATAAATAATATAGGTTTAGTTCATTCGTGATAACCTATCATTTTGGAGGAAAATCTTATGACAGACGAAGAAATGAAAGAGTTCATGAACGGGCAGATTAAAGAAATCGAGAAGCATAAGTGGATTGAGAGCGAAAAGCGTGGTTATGACCTCGGCGATGAAGCTATCAAAGACTACATCAAGAACTATGCTTCTGCGTATCGCGAAGAATGGAACAAAAACCATCCGAATATAAATAACTAAAAGGATTTTAAAAGGAGTTTAGAATGGCAAATTTACAGGAAGCACTCAGAATTGATGGATTTGATGCAGAAACACAAAAGGCATTTGACAAACTTTGTGCATATCTCGCAGTTTTCAAACACAGAGCAAACCCAGCAAGTCCGCGTTATGTAACCAAGTTGAACGACTTCCAGTTGAAGTTTTTGGAATTTGTGGACAAGGCAGAATCAAACCGTGCTAAACTCCAAGTAAAGTCTTACATCACTGAAATTCAGAACATGCTTGAGAAGGCAGTTTCTCCGGCAACCGCTGCTAAAGCAGAACGTCTTGGTGGCGGAAAGCTCCGTAAGGTCAAGCCTGAGAAGGCTCCTGTTGAGTATGTCAACCCGAATGACGGTGGACTTTATCAAGATGGCGATGTTACCGTTTATGAAGCACCTGCTGACGAAGATCCGGAAGTCCAAGCAGCTATTGAGACTATCCGCCGCAGAGGTGGTCGCGTAACCCGTTAATACCTATACATACATAGAAAATTTTTAAGGCGCATAAGAAATTATGCGTCATTTTATTATATTTTATACTGAAGGACATTTTTATGATAACTTATAACAATGCGGTGTTTACATTAGCGATTATGAAAATGCTTAGCGATGCAGATCGGAAACGATTGAACCTCGCAAGATTTGCATATCCTCGTTATGTAAACATTCTGAATAACTTGGCTGAGGCGTCTTTTGGTGTAGAAGCACTTGCTAAATATGGCTTGCTGAACTACATTAAGAAGGACTTGTCTCAAGAATTGCAGTTCTGGACAAAGCAATACTCCGATGATTATTGGGGCGGATTTGAAAGACGAGCTCAATGCGGTAAAGCAGTTGATAATCTTCTTCAGAGCTATACCGCGAAGGTATATTTTAAAGACTTGTCAAAGATGATTGTGGACACTGTCTGCACGAGTAATAAATTGAGCGACCCAGAGTGGTATGCACCAGTACATTTGGATAAAGTTATCAACTTGATCTTACATAAAACAATGATTAAAAATGAAGGAAACGAATATGAGTAATTTTGATGTTAAGGACTTAGTCCAGAATCAGAATAAGGAGTGTCATGACCGTGAATGGCGCATGGACCCTGTAAGAATTAAGAACTTCATCAAGAAGTCTGCCGAACAGGTAGGTCTTGTTCTTAAGAACCCAGAGCCGAACTGTCCGAAGTGTCATGGCCGTGGATGGACGGGTGTTGATGTAAACACCGGCATTCCTGTTGTATGTCGCTGCATCTTCTTCAAGGAGGATCTTCATAATCAGGAAGAAGTTCCATCTTACTATCTTCGCCCTCGTAATCGTCAGGAAAGACGCCGCGAAGCAAAGATTTTGGCTAAGATGAACGCTAATAAGCCAAAGCAGAAAGAACCTGAAAACGAATATAATGGCTCTATTGAAGAGGAAAGAGACTAATGGCAAAGATTGCATCAAACGTATGGGTTGAGAAATACCGCCCGAAGCATGTGAAGGACATTGTTCTTCCAAATGACTTCATGAAGTTCTTCAAGGATGTTGTAAGCAATTCCTTTGAAGAAGGTATTCCGAACTTGCTTTTGAGTTCACCAACCCCAGGAACTGGTAAGACTACTATTGCTAAGGCTATCGCTGCCGACTTGGAAGCAGATGCGCTTTACATCAACGCTTCTTCTGAAAACTCGATTGATGTTCTTCGTAACCAAATTGCTGGACATGCCGCAACGATGTCCTTCAATGGTGGGCGTAAGATCGTTATTCTAGACGAAGCGGATGGATTGACGCCTCAGTTCCAAAAGGCTCTCAGAGCATTTATTGAAGAATACGAAAAGACTTGTCGTTTTATTCTTACTTGTAATAACCCAGGAAAGATCATTGAACCGTTGAAACAAGGTAGAACGATGGTCTTTGACTTTGACATGGGTAAGTATAAGGACGAACTTATCCCGAAGATCTGTGCTCGTATTGCTGGCATCTTGAAACATGAAGGTGTTCAGTATAGTGACACTGCTGTAAAGAGAGTTGTGGAAAAGACATTCCCGTCTCTTCGTAAGGCAATTTCATTCTGCCAGCAGTATGTTCAGATTCACGGAAAGTTGGACGATGACGCCGTTCCGCCTAACACTGACGATGACTTCATCAAGATCTTCGTTGGCGATGGTAAGCCGAATGTAACTGCTGCAATGCAGTACATGGAAAATTCTGGTATGTCACCGACTGAAGTTTTCAGTACTTTGTTTAGAAAGCTCATTCCAACTTTGAGTTCTGCACAGAATAAATTTAAAGCAACGGACTTGGTTGCGGAATTTGAATATCGTTCACAGATTTCAGCAGATCCGCCTTTGCAAGTTGCTGCTTGCTTGATGAACCTTTGTGCTCAAGGATGTTTAAAGTAATATGAATGACAGCCAGAAAATTTCTTTTGATGATTTCCTTCTAGGATATAAGCACGGACTTTACGTCTTCACAAAAGACTCGTGCGATGCTTGTGTTCGTTATAAGAAGGATCTTGAATGGATAGACTCTTGCTATCTGTATTTTGTAGAGACACCGCTTATTAAGCAGGAAGCCATCTTAGAGAAGTTGACTGGCCGTTCTACATTTCCACAGACAGTCGCTTACGAAGACAACCAAATTAAATTCGTAAGAACAGGCATAGAATTTGACAAGCAGCAGGTAGAAATCCTGATGCCTTTCTTGAAGAAGCTCGGAACTGAGCCTTTGACTCCTGAGGAAATTGAAAGACGAATCCAGAAGCAGAAGAACAGATGCCTGCTTACATTGTATGTTTTCAGCAAGGACATTCCTGAAGAAAAGCGAAAGGAGCTTGTTCTTAAGGGCGCTGAAATAAACGAATTTGCTATTGATGTTTCGCATGTTGGCGAAGGATTGCCCGACAGCGAAAGAGAAAGGTTGCTTGAAGGCCAGTATCATACTTGTAAGCTGGCTCTTTTCAAGCCTACTGGACAGCAAAGTACATTAGGCGATTTTGAACAGAGAATCGTTCTTGGCTTTGCTGCTGTAAACCAGGAAATTACATTTGAAGTGAGGGATGTATGACAGATTTAGAAAAGGTGAACACCGAACTTAAATGTACTCATGATGTCAACTTGAATGTGGGCAACATGTGTTACAACCAAATCATCAGAGCATTCGCAAAAGACGGCTCTGACACAAAAGAACGAATTGTTTTCTTCTTCTTTAAGGATAATGAATTCGTTTTCGCTTATGATGGACCGATTACGCTCAAGAAAGAAGATCTTGACAAGGCCATCACGATTTGTAATGAGGGATTATGATTGAGATAGTTTGTGTAGGCGAACGTAAGCCAGACCAAGTTGACGGTAATGGAATCTATTACATTCCGAACGGACCTGGCCTTGACGGTATCGCTTCTAAGTATAACTGGGCTATTGAGAATATCGTTCTGAAATCTGACGACGATGTTATCTGCTTCCGACACGATGACTTTGAGTTCAGAGAACAGAAGGATATGATTATCGGTAAGATCCGCCGTGCTTGTAAAGAAGGCTGCGGCGTTATCGGTCTTATCGGTACTATCATTCTCGAGTCTTCATGTACTTGGTGGGAACCTAACCGCTTTTTGAACGGTGACGGATTTATCATTCAAGGCGGCCTTCAAGAAGTTGTGGATAAAGAAGGAAAACCTGTTCTTGTTGAAGGTAAGCAAATGTATAGACGCATCGAGTATAAGATGGCAGGCGACTTGAAACAGTACTCGCCTGGTCTTCATACTTATTTGACCACTCTTGACGGCTGCTGCTTGTTCATTAACCGTAAGCTGCTTGAAGAGGGTATGCGTTTTGACACTAACCTAAAGGGTTATCACTTTTACGACGTTGACATTTGTTTACAGTCGCTTTCCAGAGGTTACAAGAATGCGACGATAAACATTTTAGGCAAGCACGAGTCAGAAGGCCGCCCGCCTGCTGATTTTGATACATACCGTAAGGTCTGTCACGACAAGTGGACTGCACGAATTGACCACTGGCCGATTACGACACTTACGAAGTTCCATGAGCCGGAGGTTTCAAATGCAGACGGAGATGGAAAAGGAGTATGAAAAACTCACTAATGCATATCCAGAAATAGAATGGTCCGTTGCTTCTTCTGAAGGCAACGGCGTTCTGACTGGAAAGACGATGGGCAAGATCGTCGTTAATGTTTTCTATCCGTCCCGACAGTTTTTGCTGTCGTCACAGGTGATGGACATTATACGATACAGACATTCGTTTACCGACAAGAGCAAGTGGCTGATAGATAACAGCCATGTGCTTATGTCTTTTGACGATAATCAAGTTGAGCTGGGAAAAATTTTAAGTTTTACAGCACAAGACCTAAAAAGATATTATATTGAACAAAAGAAGGAAGAAATTCATGCCGCGCAAAGCTACTACAAAGAAATCTACATCGGATACTAAGCCCAAAAAGGCACCTAAGGCAGAACCAGAAGAAAAGAAGATTGGTCTTTTTGATGTTCTTGATATGATTGCTGGAGCAAAAACTCCGTGGGAAGAGCTTTCCGATGACTATAAGGCCGCATATAGCCAGTTCATGATAAATCGTTTTATTGCGTCTGTTGACTATCTTTTGCCAATCGTTGAGCATCTTTCTTGTATGAAAGGCTTAACGAACGAACAGCATTACTTGATGTTGACAAGCGCCATTCCTCCTGGCCGTAAGCTTTGGTTCAATTACAAGATGTTTAAGAAAGAAAAGACCGACAAGGACGAAGAGTTCTATGTTTGGGCTATGTCCAGAGAATACGAGATCGGATTAAGAGAAGCAAGGACTTATATAAATAATTTAGATAATACTGAAAAGGCCCAGTTAAAAGACAAATGGGAAGAGATCTATAAGAACAAATAAGAGGAATTTGGAGATGGCTCACAAAACATTTAAGGAATTGATGACTGAAGCCAGCGTAGGTCAAAGCGATATTTTCCGTGCTTCTGATAATATCGTTAAGTACCTTGGCAAGCAGTTAGGCTGTACATATAAGGAAATTGATGGACAGGACTATGCCAACAGCACAGGTAACTACTTCGGTTTCCTTTACATTAGCCCAGAGAACTACTCGGCTATCCGAGTAAACTGGGACGGAAACACATTCCATTCTATCAACTTCTGGAACGATTATAAGACAGAAACTGTTCCGGCTTTGGAAATCTTTACTGCAAAGATTGCTCCGGGTCAGTCTTCATTCGCTCGTCTCCTTCCAGAAATTGCTGAAATTATCAAGAACGGTGGCGTTCAAGATCCTGACGCTATGGACGATGATTTTGACGATGAAGTCAACGAATCTTTGAACGAAGATGTTGAGTATAACGGCGAAGTCTATAAGTCAAGAGTTGAAGTCGTTAAGGCAATGTATGACGCTGGTAAGTCTATTGACGAAATCAAGACTGTTGTAGGCTATCCTCCTGGACATATTCGTAAGCTTATCGCTAAGTACACAGGCGAAGCTGAACCGAAGACATCTACATCCGGTAAGATTAAGGTTCTTAAGGGCCAGCCGGAAACATTGACTCCGTCTAAGGCAACAAAGAAAGCTCAGCAGATGCTTGACGATACAGAATATGCTGACCCAGATATTGTCTTCCACGAACTTGAACAGTACTGCACATTGATTGGTAAGGGACTTCTTACTGCTTTGATGATTACTGGACAGGGCGGTGTTGGTAAGTCATTCACTGTCGGCGATGTTTTGAGACATTACGGCAATAAGGGCGAAGACTATGTGATTATGAAAGGTCACTGCACTCCGTCTGCTATGTACCGCTTCTTGTATAACCATTACGACAAGATCTGCGTCTTTGATGACTGTGACTCCATCTTTGACACTGCTGATGGTATGAACATTCTTAAGGGCGCTTTGGATACTGGCGATCCTCGAGAAATTTCTTGGATGACAAAGGGATCTGACGTTGTTAATACCTTTGGTATGGAATCTCACGATGAGATTGAAGCAGCTCTTGCTGAATACTCTGGAAGCCACGGCGGTAAAGAAGGTACTCCTTCATACTTCGTATTTGAAGGTGCTGTAATCTTTATCTCGAACCTTCCAAAGCAGGCTATCTACAAGAAAGACCGTGCTATTCTTTCAAGATGTACCGTAATTGACATCACCCTCAGTGCTCGCGATGTTATCAAGCGCATTAAGACTGTGCTTCCACACATCAAGATTTACTCAGCATTGAAAGGAAAGGGTAAGAATGGCTCACGCGACATCACCAATGACGCTATCAAGAAGGAAGTCTTCGAGTACATTTCGTCTGATGAATTCTTGAACAACCCGAAGATGCGTGGAAAGGAAATCAACTTCCGTTTGTTTGACCAAGTCTATAAGTACCGCTACGGTGAACTTGAAGACTGGAAGCAACTCGCACTCAGAGCTGGTGGTTAATATCAAAATAAATATAGTACCGAAAACCGGGCCCTGCCCGGTTTTTTTATGAAGGAAAAGAGGTTAATATGTGTGAATACAGAATGCCATCTGCTGTTGAGGCAGGACTGAATGCAAGAGCATACTTTCAAGCCTACCGAGGATTATGCAGAATGCGAGTCAGATTCGCTGAAGAACAGCTCAGTGACTACTGTGCATTGATTGCTAGTCATCAGAACCAGAAGATCGGTGAACTGGCTGAACATAAAGCAAAGATATGGGCTCATGTTTTGAACTATTGGAAACTTAAGATTACCGATTCTAACCGTAAAGAAAAAGAATACTTTGGAGAAGCATAATGAAGTATAAAATTGAACTTAACTTTGAAGAAGAATCATTCAACATGTTCCAGCAAGGTGAACTTGAAGCGATTTTTAATGAAGCGCTCAATAAGATTGATGATGAAACAGGCGTTCATTTGAAGAATGCTAAGTTGAATGATAATCTCTATTGGGTAAAGTAATGTACACAGGATATTTCGCAAAGACAAAGAAATATGAAGCCGCTGGCTTGGTTCCTGTTGCTATATGTAGTAAAGTCCCGAAGTGGTTCAAAGGACCAACTTACGGAAAACTTGCTCCCATTCTTGAGATGCTTGTTGAATGGAAGTATGGCAAGATGGAATCCCTTGAAGATCATAAAGGCGATAATGAGTGGTACACAAAACGTTATAGTGAAGAAGTACTTAAGAAACTTCAAGCGAAGAAAGTCGTTAAAGAACTTGAGGAACTCGCAGGCGTAGACCAGTCAAAGATCGTCTTGATGTGTTACGAAAAGCCAGAAGACTTTTGTCATCGTCATCTCGCTGCTGCCTGGCTTAATGCAAACAGCGTGAAGTGCCTTGAGTATACAGTACCTTTTGAATCTGAATCACAATTAGAGGAGTTTATATTATGATGTCACCAAGACAAGAATCAGAGTGGCCTATTGAAAAGGCTATTGAAGAATTGAAGAAGGGGGACCGTGAACACCCTGTGAAATTGGAATCATGGAAGGCTTGGCGCCTTGCTGAGTTTCTAGAAGAATTGCATGAACGTCGTAAGAGCCGTCCAGTTGATAAAGATATGTCTTACGTCGTTACAGTTACATATCTTCATGATATGGACACTGAGTACCGTAAGGTCTATCAAGGCAAGGATCCTGTTGCAGCAAAGCAAGCATTCCAGAAGTACCTTGAACTTTGGTATGATGGCGATGAAAAGATCGTCAACCCATTTGCTTACAAGGAAAGCTGCGGTTACTTTGAAGGAGCAAAGTATAAAGACGAATTCATTACTTATGCTCAGGCAGAAGAAATGCTTTCAGACGCTCTTGATAACGCTATCGCAAAGAACGAAGACTATTACATAGATCCTGAAGATGTCGGCCAGGAGCTTGACTTCTCAGTCTGTCCTTGTCGTCTTGAAGTTTTCAAAGGTGAGTACTTCGAGTATTAAGAAAGTTTTCTGCCCAATGAAAAAAGGCTGAAAAGTTATTAAATTTGAATTAGAGGTAATTCAATGACAATGAAAGTCAAAATCAAAAATAAGAGTTCTCGAGAAATTCCTCAAGAACTTGTAGATGCAGTGCCGTTTAAGTCATTTGACGAAGTAAATCGTATTGCGGACGAATATAATCTTCGCATCACTGAACTCTCAAATGGTTATGAGAACGGCAAACTTGTTGAGCAAGAACTTACATTTGGAGACAGCTATGCAAAAGAAAATTAAGTGGGGCTTCATTCAGCCTTTGACCGGGGGCATGGCGCTTGGAGCTGAAAAGGCCATCGGTTCTGCGCCTGACTGGGTCCTATCATTCCCGGGTTTCTGTAATCACACAGAAAACGAGGATGGCACAGTCAAGTCTGCAATGAACGAATATCATTATCTCATGTACATGAAGAAGCACGGTAAGCTTCCTCCTTACATGACTATTAACCGTCACCCGTTTGCTGACTTCACTAAGGAAGAAGATCCTTGGCACCCAGAATTCATTAAGAATGATTTCAGCACTACTGACACGCTTGATTTAAGCAATACAGACCTTGTATGCGCATTGCCAGTTTGTTCTGGTTTATCTAACGCTACCACAACTCAGAACGATGAGACGCGTGAACTAAGAAACTGCAACATGCAGTGGATCACAAAGTATGTACTTGAGCATATCAAGCCGAAGGCATACATCTTTGAAAACGCACCGGCACTCTTTGCAGGCGCTAAGGGCAAGCCTATTCGTGACTTCATTGACAAGACTGCTGAAGCAGCTGGTTATTCAGTTACTTACTTCAAGACTGACACTGCTCTTCATCACAATGCTCAGCGTCGTCCAAGAACATTCGTAATTTGTTGGAAGTGGACAGGCGATACGAAGGAAATGCCGCCTATCATCAATTTCCAGAAGGACGAAATTTCTGTTAAGCAGTTCTTTGATGAAATGCCTGCTTATGAACAGAACGAAGAAATGCCTCTTGGCTGGTGTAACAAATGCGAACTTGACTACATGAAGCAAGCACATCCTGATGATTATCGTGAGTGCTTGAAGGAACGCACAACCTTCGCTCACATCATTGAGTGTAAGGAAAGAGAACAGTTTATCAAGTTCTGTGAGACATACGAATGGGACGATGGCGAGACTGAGAAGCACCGTGCTTCAATGATTCGTTCTATCAACCACGCACAAGACAAGTATAATGTTGGCTCTTGGGTATTTGATACCACGACTGCTGTGATTGACGATAAGAAGAAGATTCCTTCTATCATGCACAAGGTTACAGTCGCTAAGCTTCACCCTTATCACGACCGTCTTTTGACAGTTGGTGAAATTCTTTACTGTATGGGTATGCCGACAGACTATCATATCTACGGACAGACATTCGAGAAGTCGCATCAGACTGGTCAGAATGTTCCTGTGAACACTGCTCGTTACATCGTTTCCGAAATCGTTCGTGTCCTCAACGATTGGGATACTGAACGCCGCAATACGAATGGCAACCCGTTCTTCGGCGATGACGACAACGTAGAATATGTAGACAACACTAAACAGACTTACTCATGTAAGCCTACTGAGAAATAAAATCATCGGTCAGCAAAAAGGCCGAAATGTTATTATATTTTAACTATAAAGGTTTCAACAAAGGAGATTGATTATGAAATCTGCTGCATATAAAACTGGTGACTTGGTTTTCCACAAGAACACAGGACTCGTTTATGAAGTCGCTTCTGACCACATTTCAACGAATGACCGTGTTTATGTTCGTCGTGCAAACCTTCACAAGACAAGCCGTTACGGTGAACATTCTGTGGTGAATAAGGAACTTACTCAAATCACAAAGTCTAATCTCGTTAAGTGTTCAGTCTTTGAAGCATCTCTTGCTATCGCAAGTGAACGTATTATCGCTGGTAAAAAGGCAAGAAATGAAAAGGAAAAGACTGCCGTCATGCTTTACAAGCAGATGCTCGAGACTAAGGGCATTTACTCTTCTGCAGAGAAAATCTACGGAGGTCGCTAATGTGGCTCATCACTAAGTATCACTGCGATGAAAACGGCCGTCCTTACGGCGAAGCATTCCAATCAGAATGCTACTCTCAGGAACTTATGGAATCTTACAAGAATCCTAAGTTCGTAGTCGCTATTCAAGAAAAGATTGGAGCAGGCCAGTATAAGACTATCTGGCAGGCAGCATAAGTAATGTTCGTCTATTTCGTTAATGATATTCATATAGACATGCATCTTCCTGGTATCAAAGCTGGGAAGCGTGCATCTCAAGTTTATCATAGATGGATGGACGAGAATCTTCTTGCTGCTGACACGCTTTGTATCGCTGGCGACATTGCAGACAGTAGTTTATATTTCCTTGATTTTCTGGCTGCTTGTCGTGACCGATATGAACATGTCGTCTACATATATGGAAACCATGATATTGGGATCTACGATAAAGAATATGCAAGTGTCTCGCAGAAAATTGGAGCGATGAACAACTTTGCAGACAATATGAAAAGACTTGGCACATCAACGCATACGATTAAGACAAAATTTCATAGATTAGATGGACAAGAAATCGTTGGTGTTAATGGCGTGAATTTCCTAGGCGCTATGGGGAGCACAGACTTCTCTTATGGTAAAAAGATTGGTCTCACTGAGGAATACTGCTTGTCTCAGTGGAAGGAGAAAAAAGACGGTAAAGTCTGGAAGAAGTGGTGGACTGATAATCCTTATGAAATTGCTAAGGATGAAAAGTCCCGTCTTCTTGCACCCCTAGGAAGTCAGGCCAAAGATCCCGATATCATTCTTTCTCATTTCGCACCTTTAGGCGTTCCAGTGCCTGACCGCATTAAGAATAGGCCGAAATCTGGTTTTGATTACTGGGATGTGTCTGACATAATAAATATGTTACCGCCCGGCGCTATTTGGCATTTTGGACATACCCACTCTCGTCTCAAATATGAGAAAGATGGGATTCTCTATCTGAATAACCCAATTGGTTACCCAGGCGAGAAAACAGACTCACTCGGAAAATTCAGCAAAGAAGATTTTCTGATAAACATAAGGAAATGATATGATTCTTACTCAAGATAAAATTCTATTGGAGATTGCCGAAGAAAAGACTACCGGCGGTATCTTTATTCCAGAAAAGAAGCAGGGTACCCGCTCCTTTAAAGTAGTCGCTGTTGGTCCGGGCCGCTATAACCCGATGACTGGAAACTTCAAGCCAGTTCAGGTTAAGGTTGGTGACCGCGTAGTTGTAGACACAACTGTCGCTCCGGAAATTTCCATCGTTAAGAACGGTGTAAAGTCTAAGTACTACATCATTCCAGAAAAGGAAATTCAGTACATTCTTGAAGATGGAGAAGACTAATGAAGGTACTTGACGACAAGATGATTGTTCGCAGCCTTACTCGTAAGACAGCCGGTGGCCTCGTTCTTCCGGGTATGCTCGTTGCTTACACAATGTATGAAATTGTTAAGATTGGTCCGGGTCACTACATTTACTCGATGAATGCAACCATTCCTAATCAGGTTAAAGTAGGTGACCGTGTTCTTATCAACTATGGTTCATGCGTCTCTATTGGCGAACATGAAATTGATGGTAAGAAAGAAGAACTCTTCCTTGTAGACAACAGTGAAGAGGCTATTATGATTCTCGAGGAAGGTGAGACTATCCTATGATTAAGAACATTGTGCTTATTGCGGTTGCCGTAATACTTTACACGGCTTTGCTTTTGAACATCGGCGTGTTCGGTGTTGCTGCTGCAGCGGTAGCACATACTGTCTCATTGTTCATTCTTAAGTGGGGCGCTATTCTTGGTGGATACGCCTTCGCTATTTACTTACCTATAAGAATTATTGAAGCGCTGAAGCTTAGAACGAAACGCGCCGCTGAGATTGAGCAAGAAAACAAGAAAACTATTGAACACAACAAGAAAGTCGCTGCTGCTGAAAAGCAACAGGAAGACGAAATGAAAAAACAAGAACTTGAAAGTAAAATTCTTAAAGCATACTACAAACAAGAGGATGAAATATAATGGAAACCAAACCAGAAACTCTCGAACAAGAAGTTAACCATCCGTCTCACTATCGCTCCCACGAGAGCGGCATTGAGGCTATCACGATTACACGCTACTTGATGTGTGATTTGGCAAACGCCTGGAAATACGCTATGCGTTATGAAGACAAAGGCACGCCAAAGAAGGACCTACTCAAGTTGGTGTGGTATCTTGAAGACTGGGCTCGCTTCTTCTTGGACGAAAATAATGTTGACGTTTGTCAGACAACTGTAGACCCTGTCCTTCTTTACCCGAAGATGCTCAAGGTTATTGACGCCGAACCTGTGCCTGAGATTGCTGAGGTTATGCGCCAGATCTATCGCATTGTTTTGGACGGTGGGCTCGTCTCGCCATCTGCATTCAAGAAGGCTCTTGATGATGTCAAGGCTTATGCAGAAAAATTTGACAAATAAACTATTGACGAAATCAAAAAATTTAGTTATATTTTCAATACTGAAAAAGTTTTTACACAAAGGAAACGAATTATGAATAATCTTACTATTACTTCTACGAAGATTCTCCCTATCTCTAACGGTATCGGTGGCTGCGTAGCTATTGCTCAAGTTGTGCTCAATGATGCAATTAAGTTGACTGGCTTGAAACTTGTTGAAAATGATGGAAAGCGTTACATCACATACCCTCGTAATTTGAGTAACAAGCAGAAGAAATCTTACTTCTATCCCATTAACGAAAATACAGCAGATTTTATTGCTAATCGTCTCTGGGCAGATTTTGACGCTGAAAACAAGTAATGACTAAAAAACGCAAAATTCCGACTAACATCCCGCAGCTCCTTCCAAACAAGAAAAAGGAGCTGCTAAAGTTATGTTCAAATCCAGAGGCAATTAAGCGCATCATCGAGATGAACAAAACTGCGGCTGCTGTGTTGGAAAAGAAAGAAACAGCACGCTCTGTCACAATTGGTGAGTGGGTTGAGCGTGCTTTTAAAATTTTGCCTGAAGATTTTCAGACGGAAGCAAATAAAGAAAAATTAAACTCGCTTTTCCAAGACCCACTGGAAGCGGATATGGGGTGTGTAACTGATGACTCATGTAATGAACGGAAAGCAGGTGACGACAAATGAACTTGTTAGTGAAGTTTTCGCATCTGTGATTGAAGATGTTTCTAAACACTTTAACGAATACGCAAGAATCTATATCAAAGATTTTGACGACTACAATGAAGGCGATTTTGACGCCATCGCAAAGTGGAAACCGAAGATTGTAAGCAAATTGAACACAAGGTTGAACAAGCGAGGTATGGAAAAATGATGGACTTTATCGTAGGCAAGGTTTATAACTCGAAGCTCGGTGTGCCTTATAAATTATTACAGGTCAACGGCGAAGTCGCTACTATTCAACACTTACTACGAGTTCGTAAGGCCAGGATCATTAAGTATTGCGGAGTTAACGCGCTTACTTTTGATTTTGGAAAGGACATGATTTTTGCCGAAGAGATTAAACCTATAGAAGATGAAACTATCGAGTATGGGTATAATCATAAGGAAATAACGATTAACAAGAGTGGAGAAAGCTATGTCAGTTTGTTCAAAGAACACAAAGAGCAAGAAGCAAATCAAGAAGAAGACTGAACCAAAGAAACTTAAAGAACAAGATGTAGAAGTTTTGCTTGAAGGTGATGAGGAAAAGGCAACAAAGTCGGCGACTATTGACCCGATGGCAATTCCTGACTACTTCAACAACATCAGAAACAACTATTTCGTAGCTAACCGAGTAATTTGGTTGACTGACGACATCGAGTGGCCTATCATCACGGAAGTCATGCAGAAACTCTCGTTCGCTGATGACGATACGATGGATCCTGTTTGGATTTACATTGGTTCTTGTGGTGGTCTTTGTGATGCTGGTATGGCACTTGTAGATATGATTGAGAAGATCAAAAAGAAGGGCATTGTGGTAAATACCGTCTGCGTCGGTTCGTGCTCTTCTATGGCGGCCGTTATCCTTGCGTCTGGCACTCCAGGTCACCGATACGCATTCCCGTCTTCTCGTATCATGATTCATCAGGCACGAGTAATGATGGCTGGTGGTTCATACGATGAAATGCAGAACGAAGCAAACGAATTGCTTTACTGGACTGAAGAAATTGAGAAGGTATTCGTTCGTTGCTCCGGAAAGACACAGAAAGAAATTAAGCAGGCTATGTCCTATGACAACTATATGTCAGCAAAGGACGCGAAGAAGTTCGGCTTGGTTGATAAGATTGATGTTGTGATACCGTAATGAGTGAAAATTTCAGCAAAATTCAAAAGTACTTTAACATAGGACAACCGGAGGACCAAAATCCTCCGGATCCTTTTGCTAATGACGGAGAAGATGATGTCATTGATGCGAAAGCAAACAATGTCGATGACTTCATGACACAAGTCCTTGCTTACCGTCAAGAAATGCCTGAGGATTACGCTGTGCTGTTGAAGCAGGCTAGTTCTCAAAGCAAGTTCAAGGACGATTTTGTCTCTTACATGGAAAATCCTCGTAAAACTGAGAGTTTGAAGGTAATGAGAAAGAAGGATCCTGAACACTTTTTCTCTATCATTCGTAGATACGAGTATTTACTTAACTTGTTGGCAATGCGCCTTGGGATTCCTCTTGTCGCCTTCCTAAACATTGACAAGTTATAAATAATTTGAGGAATTTATGAGTTTTAGAGATTTTGTAAACGAAAACGGCGGAATTTCAAAACGCCGACCAGTAGCACCACCAGTAATACAGGAACAGAAAACTATGATTGATAGACCAGAAGGAATCAGACGACAAACGCCGGTAAGAAGACCTCGTCCAGTTCCTAAAGCGCCAGAAGAGGATGTTATTACCGAATCTGACAATATGATTGAAACCTTGCAGGAAAAGATTGTGCAAGTTTTCTATCGTTTCGGTCTTGCCGGACTTAATCGTGTAGACGATGCTATTATTGAATGCGTGAACCAGATGCTTCACCCAGAAGGTACTGTTGCAGAATCTACCACACAGCGCCCAGCTGCCCGCAAGCAGTCTACTACTCAAGCAGTATCTGCAAAGAAGCCTGCTGCAAAGCGCCCGATGACTGTGGCTGAAATTGCCGCTGCTGCACTTCGTGATTTGCCGCCTATGAATGGCGACCAAGCTGCTACTGTAGCAAAGAAGGCACCTACACAGTCTCAGGTAACTATGCCACGCGGAGCTGCTGCACAAAATGAAACTTATGGAGCACCAGAACCTACTTATGAAGATCCGATGGCCGCTCTTGCTGAAGAGAAGTTGAACCCAGAAGAAATGGCAATGCTTCAGCAGCAACTTGCAGAAGAAGGAATGTCCGCTGAATCAGCAGTTATTCCCCAGAAGCGAGACTTGAGCGTTCTCTCTATAGCAGCGGGTGCATTACAGAAATAACTATATGAAGAAAAACACTAAGAAAGAAACTAAGAAATTTGAGCCGAAAGAACTAAAAGACATGGTGCCGGTAAACGGCTTAGTTCTTGAGGCTTTCCCGAATGCAATGTTTGACGTTCAACTTGAAAACGGCATCGTGCTGAAATGCAAGGTGAGCGGCAAAATGCAGCTAAAAAACATAAGGGTTCAACCCGATGATAAAGTCATTGTAGGTGTCAACATCTACGATAACACAAAGGGAAGAATCGTTTGGATTATAAGAGAGGAAAAACGATGAGCTTTATTCCGGACTACCAGCCTGCTAGAAAATACGGTTATTGGGAATTGAGAAATACCCATCCCGAGTGGTCGCAGCTGCTTGACCAGCAGAATGCGTGGGCACAGTATGAACAGAAGCCTAACTTGGCAGGTCTGCCTCCGGAAGTCGTTAAGATGATTCCTCAAACGGTCCGTGATGGTAAAGACGATGACCGAATTGATGCGTGGATTCTATAGATAAATATAACATGGAACCAGTAGAAATAGTAGAATCATTGTGGCAAAGAATGGAAGACTCTTTAACGGATGAAAATTCGTTAAGCTGTATGCGTCGTCTTACCAATAATGCCAAGTTGCTATCTAACTACATGGAGTCCTACGGTATTATTGAAGAAGCAAATAACGCATTCTATACATTGAAGTCTACAAACAAGAAAATCTCTATGGGCACCCACAGCAGATCTGTGGACAATGCTCTTGTTTACATTTTCTTGAAGATGCTGACCACATTGCCTACAAGAACTAAGGCATATCGTCTCGGATTGATTGACAAAGATGGACGATTGGTCAGACAGCCAAAGACACAAGCAGAACATGACTCAATTTCAAACCTCGACTTGCTCATGTTTAGAATGAGAAAATGGCTGGCAGGACGTATTCAGTACTTGTCATCTGTTTCGTGGCTTAAAGGTACTGACAATTCTATAAGATTACAGAACTACTTCTCAAACGTCGAGACAGTGGCTCGTCAGTATCAAGTTCAACGATTGAACGCTGATTTGGAAAGACTTTTGGCTAAAGGCTAGGTATGAGTTGTCCAGAATGTGAAGCACAGCGCCTTGTCTATGGGTTTTCACTCGAGATAGGTGGTCAGTACATGACACAAGTCAATGAAATTAAGACATGCTGTGCTGTGCCTACCAAGATTACAGACATTGATACATTAACGGTTACATTTACACACAAAGACAAGACTTACAAGATGAACAAGAAGGAGTTTCTTGCTAAGTCTTGGCGTAAGTATGATTCGTATTAGGAGGCATCATGCGTTTCTTGTTTAGAAAAGAAGCAATTAACGAACTTATTGATTTGGTACATTGCAGCCAAGAAGAAGCTGGACGCATTGTAGATGCTGCCTATAAATTGCATAATGACTCTGGTGATTTAGACCAGATTGCAGAACCATCAGAATTTGCCGAGCTTGTCGCTGATGAAGTGCTTGATGGCAAATACGATGAATTGATGGAAGCACAAGAAATTCTTGAATCGGAAGGATTCATTTTAGAGGACTTCGGCTGCGGCGTAGGCGGTATGTGCGGCGCAGACCAAGGAATCCCCTGTGGTGGGGATGGCAAAGCAGTTGTCCCAGTAAGAATGGACGGCGGCAAGCCAAAGCGTAGAATCTACTACCGCAAACGTAAAATAAAAAAGAAAGCAGAGTAAATTATGAATGAAAAATTCGAGAGAGCAAGCGAAGTTCAAGACGGTTACTGGTATACATTCGGGTATAAGGCATTGAAAGATGACCCTACCTATGACAAGACGCCCTTTATCCTATGCCTTGGGCCAGGCAAAAACATAAATTGCTTCGTTGGAATTAACTTCCATCGTGTTCCGCTTCAGGACAGAGTAAATTTCTTACTGTTCTTGAATGAACACTTCAACATGACCACAGGAGACGAACGAATCGTTGACTTTGTCACATCTGATGGTCTTAAGCTAAAGTTCCCACAGGTTAGAAGCGCCATTCGCACATATAACCGCACACAGGTTCAGAACTGCTATCGAGTTCCGGGCTGTGAGGTAGGCAAATACATAGAATATGATGGAGATTTCATGATGAAAGAACCATCCGCCATTATGAATCAGTATTGGCGTGACTATGCTGCGAACGTATCACCTGAAGGATCTAGTGAATTATAATCTCATATATCATCATATCATCACAAGAGGACTTTCTAGAGAATACTGCGAAATACCCACTGAAAACCACCACGTCATTCCGCGCTCGGAAGGTGGTAGCAACAAAAAGTCTAATAAAGTTGCTCTTACTCCCAAAGAACATCACATAGCCCACCTATGTCTTATTAAGTTGGGCATGTGTTTGAAGTACTGCTTTAGACATTTGTCAAGCAGGGAATACATTAAGATGAAACATGATGAACGTGTGAAGAAACACCTAGACAAATAATCAGAAAGAAAATTTTGCCCAGCCTTCGCTGAGGCAGTAAATTTGTTATATTTTACATAGGTTAAAATATAACTAAAGTTTTCTACTAGAGGAAGATACATGAAGCAATATGATGCTAATGCGATTGATGTCCTTAATGGATTAGAAGCAATTCGTAAAAGACCCGATATGTACATCGGTTCTACTTCGGGAGTTCACGCTACAGGTCTTTATCGCCTTTGTCGTGAAGCGGTAGATAACTCCCTTGATGAATATCTTGGAGATCACAACAAACAAGTTTACATTATTTATGACTCCAAGACTTTTGAGACGATCGTTCTTGATAACGGTCGTGGTATTCCTGTTGGTTACAGCGATAAAGCAAAGATGGACGCTTTGACCGCAGTCGTTTCTCAAATACATGCTGGTGGTAAGTTTGACCATGATGCTTATAAGACATCGTCTGGTAAGAACGGTGTTGGTATCACTGCGCTGAACGCATTGAGTAAGCGTCTTCAAATCTGGTCTAACAACTCTAAGAATGGTAAGTGGAATACACAGGTATTTGAGCACGGTGTCATCAAGTCTGATGTACTTGAACAGAATCCGCCTAAAGAACTTTTGAAGTTGGTTCCGAAGAAAGGAACTATCTTGAAGTGGACACCTGACGATAAGATTTTCAAGGACAGTCTTGCACTTGATACAGATCGTCTCTTGAGAGAAATGGAAGACATCCAGTATCTCTGTCCAAATCTTCATATTCATATTATCATTGATGGCAAGGAGACTGAATACTTCTCTGAAGATGGTCTTGCTGAACTTGTCGCAAAATCGCCGACAAATGATAACATCTTTACATTTACAGATGATGGTGATGATGTCGCTATCAACTTTACTAGAAGCGACGTAACGTCTTTCAAGTCATTCGTTAATATCAGTTATACGAATCTTGGTGGTACTCACTTGACAGGCTTGAAGAAGACGATTACTGACTACGTCAAGTTGCAGACCAAAAAGAAGATTGTCAATGACGATATTCTCGAAGGCGTCATCGGTGTCATTCACCACAAGATGCCTGAACCGCAGTATTCTGGTCAGACAAAGAACGAATTGACCAACAGCGGTGTAGATAAGGAAGTCCAAGAGAAGTTGACTCCTGAATTGGAGAAGTGGTTCAAGAAGCACAAGGACGTTCTTAAGAGAATCGTTTCTGATGCTGAAAAGATGCTTGAACAGCGTAACAAGATGAAGGACGAAAAGGACTTGATGAAGGGTCTTAAGGAAATCACTCAGTCAAGCCGCTTTATCTCTGACAAGTTCCTTGACGCTGACAGAAGAAAATGGAAGAATCCAAAAGATCTTGAATTGTTCATCGTTGAAGGTGACTCCGCTGGTGGTCACTTCAAGAACGCCCGTGAATCGTTCCAAGGTGAACTTAAACTTCGTGGTAAGCCTATTAACGCTCAGACAAAGAATGCTGAAGACTTGTTTGGTAAGGGCGGTGGTAAGCCTAAGGTAAACAAGAAAGGTAAGGAAGTCAAACCGAAGGAAGGTAACCGAGAGATTAAGGACTTGGTCGCTGCTTTGGGTTGCGGTCTTAATGGAGACTATGACGAATCCAAACTTCGTTTCGGTAAAGTGATTATCTTGTCTGACGCTGACGTTGACGGACAGCACATCGCTAACTTGTGTATCGCATTCTTCGTCAACTATATGCCAGAACTTATTAAGCGTGGTCACGTCTATATCATAGATGCTCCTCTGTTCATCGCTACATCTGCCAAGTCAAAGGAATTTGGTATGACTCGTGCTGAGGTTGATGCTAAGATGAAGAAGGCAAAGATAAGTGACTATACTGTTACTCGTCTTAAGGGTTGGGGAGAAACCAACGCTGACCAGCTTTCTGAACTGTGCTTGTCGCCGAAGACTCGTAAGCTCATTCAGTTGCAGTGGACTCCAGGACTGGAAGAAACTTGCAAGCAGACTATGGGCTCTGATGCTTCATTCAGAAAGGAACTTTTAGGTGTCAAATAAGTTTGGTTATACGGACAGCGTCTATATGTCTAAGTATGAACATAAAATATGTTGTTCGTTCTATGCCAGCGATGGTCACCGCTATGAAATAGAAGAGCGGGACGATTGGAGCATTCAGGACGCTATAATGGACATTGAAAAGGAAATTGGAACAAGAAGAGTGAGGAAACACAATGAAAGTGTTGATAGAGTATTTGCCAAAGGACGATATTGGAAAGAAAAAATATCCAGATGTTTCATACGAAGTCTACGTTCCGGACGGAATGACTGACGAGGAGATTGCGAAACTGTATGAATCTAAGCATACAGGAATCCACCATGTTGGGATTCGAGTACTAAATATAGAACATTTGGATTGACATTTCTGGAGAAAGTTGTTATATTTACACTATGATACCATCTGACTTTCTTAACAACATTCTCCTTCGTTACATTGCTTTTCTTGATAGGAAAAGCTGGATAGAAACCGAAATGACCCGCTTTAAGCGACCGACTGAAAACATTCATACGGTCTTTACATTTAAAGTAGATACTGGTCTTCCAAAATGTATGGTCTATGATCATTCCAATCACTTGCTTATAGACTATTCCGCTATCTGCAATGCAGATGTAACGAAGGACAATGCGACTGACTTGATGAAGAACATGGAGATTAAGAAGATTCCTGTCTCCACTTTATCAAGAGCCAAATGTGAAGAGATAATGTATAACAACCTTCTTGCACAAGAAAGATATCCCAAGTTAATCAAAGAATGTAAACATTTCGCTGAAATACAAGAAGCGATGCAAGGATGGATAGTTTAATGGGTATTACAGACTTTTTCGAGTTTGAACAAGATCCCAACCAGTCAGGCGTTAAAGCAGCAGACTTGTTGGAAAAGAACATTTATGAATACGGTGTAGAGGTTATCTCTGACCGTGCTATTGCGGACTTCCGTGACGGATTGAAACCCGCACAAAGAAGAATTATGAAAGCAGCCGCTGACTTGAAGGCTACTTGGTCTTCAAAGACAGTTAAGTCTTCAAGAATAGTTGGCGACACAATGGGTAAGTATCACCCGCACGGCGATACCGGCATTTACTCGTCTATGGTGACGATGGCTAATTCGGAATATCCCGTCATTTACGGTCAGGGAAACTGGGGTTCGCTTACTGACGGACCAGCTGCACCAAGATATACGGAAGCAAAGATTTCACAACTTGGCATGAAGATGCTTGAATGCGATGATGTCACTGAGCTCGTTCCGAACTATACTGGTGAATTTAAGGAACCAGTGGTAATTTCAACACGCTTCCCTTATTTCTTTGTCAATGACTGCACCGGCATTGCCGTTGGTCTTTCTTGTGACATTCCAGCACACAACTTGAAGGAAGTTGTTGATGCTCTTAAGACAGTCGTTAAGAAAGGCGAAAAGACAACAGTCAAGGACATCATGAAGTACATCAAAGGACCTGACTACAAATTTGGTGGTAAGATCCTTTCAACGCCTGAAGAAATGGCACCGCTTTACGCTACTGGAAACGGAAAGGTAAAGTATGAATGCGAGTATACGGTTAAACCGGACAAGAAGTGCTTTATCGTTTCTATCACTGGCTATTGCCCAGGATTCTCGCCGAGCTCATTCATTGACGATGTGACTGCTCTTATGAAGGAGCATAAGGATATTCTTTATGTCAATGACTCTTCCACTAAGGATGGTGGTCTCAAACTTGAAGTCATCGTCAAGAATAAGGAAGTGTTCAACGAACATATCAAGAAATTGCTTTCTACTTCTAAGACATATCGTTATTATGCGATTAAGAGAACTAAATCTAACAGCGCAGAAAAGGACATTGATACAGAAGTCATTATGGACTCTCCACTGCACTTAATGCAACAGTGGGTTGAGTGGCGTAAGGGCGAAGAAACGAAAATGTGTCAAGTTGAGAGAAATTTGACCGCTGAAAGAAAGCAGAAAAATGAATGGAAGTTGCTAGCGTCTAAAAACCTCAAAATCGTCATGAAAGCCCTTGAAACTGAGGACCCTATTGACTATTTGGCTAAAAATCTGCCAGGCTTGAAAGATGCGCGAAATGGTGTAGAAGGCGCTAAATATATCTTGGACCAAAGGGTTATCTCTTTGCGTAAATTGGACCAAGCCGATACGGAAAAGACGATAGGAGATCTTCAGAAACATATAGAAGAGCTTGATTATGACATTGCTCACATTGACCAAGTGGTCATTCGTGAACTTGATAAACTCAAGCCTTTCTTTAAGGAAAGAACACTGAAATTAGAGGCATAGAGATTATGGACCAATTTGAAACTATGAAAGGATACATACTTGGACAGGTCGTAAGAATCTATCATACCATAGACGGGACACCCAGATATGTTAAAGTGCTGGA
>Ga0265299_10001467_pt1 | contig 26854 bp, 25 predicted proteins | sample AusTroGonzalo_MG_4_FD_193485 | JGI IMG/M metagenome (GOLD analysis project Ga0265299, IMG submission 193485) | Bovine rumen microbial communities from tropical cattle in Woodstock, Queensland, Australia - Gonzalo_02 | ecosystem: Host-associated > Mammals > Digestive system > Stomach > Rumen ... | reverse complement strand
TGTTACGTTGTTGACGCTGATCATTAGAATGAGGAAGAGGACAATGCCAAATGCGCTGATGTCCAACAAGGTGGCTGTAGCTATAAGCAGCCCGAAGGAAAAGATACGATCCTTCATTTTCACCGCCTGTTCGTTGGGCTCATAGATCATCATAATGAGGGAGATGAAGAAGACCGTGATCAACGCTGGGGTAAGAAGTTGGAGGTATCTGCCGCTGTTGAGCAACAGCAATAGGAATACGCCGGGCATATAGGTTTGTCCGTCCGCGAAATGGTTTTTGTGGTAGTATTGGATGATGCCGACGGTCATAGTAAGAATGAGCAATAGCACGGCGACGCGCACAAGCGTCTCGTTCCACGCCCATAGCTGCGTGATGTACTGGAACAGCAGCATGTTGCCGTCTGGCGGCATAACAGTCATCTGTGTGAACACGGTCCACCCCGCCCATCCCGCCAGCAGGAGCAGCATGATAAGTTGCAGGTTCAGGTTTTTGTTGATGGAGTGGAACAAGAGACTGGTTATTGGTTAGTGGTTATTGGTTATTGTGGAGACGCAATGCATTGCGTCTCTACAGATTAATTCGATTTGAAATCTTCCCGTAAGATGCTGTATATCAACGCGTCCTTGTACTCTCCCTGGTGGAAGTAGTGTTTGCGCAGGCGGCCCTCCTGCCGTAGACCCACTTTTTCCAAGTGTTTAATGGTGCCTATATTGTCGGCGAAGGTGTCGCAGGTGATTTTGTGGAGGTTGAGGGTGTTGAAGCCGTATTCGATGAGCATGGCCAAGGCTTCGCTGGCGATGCCGAGCCCCTGGAACTTCGTGGGGATGCGCATGGTTTTGACCGTGGCGCGCTGATGCCGCATGTTGATGTCGTACAATCCGACCGCGCCAAGCAATTCGGTATCGCCCTCCGGATGCTTGTAGAAGATGGAGAGCACCACATCGCCGTTGCGGCAGATGCGCTCGTACCACTGCTGCTGGTTGTAGGAAGATATGGGGTTGTGGATGATGTGGTCGGTGAGGTCGGCATCCCAGCGCTGCTCCATGAGGTAGGGCAGGTCGGCGGGCTCCACCGGTTTCATGATTAGGCGTTCGCTTTCGAGTATTCTCATTTTATTCGTATTTGTCGGTGATGGCCCACATTGTGGCTTCGCCTTGTGGGTTCTGGTCCCCACACTGCGGCCTAACGGCCTTGTGTGGGGTTAATTGCGCTTCGCGCGTTTTGCCTCTTCGAGGCTGTTCAAGGAATATTTTTACTATTAGAAGGAGTTATCGTTGATTTGTTGGTTTTATAGTATGTTCGTAGATTTCGTCGAGGGTGAGGATGGGGGCGTTGAGCTGGTGGGCGAGGTTGAGGATTTCCTCGGCGGTGTTGAAGATGCCGCGATCGCGGTTGCGGTGCCGTGTGATTGTGTCGGCGTCGATGTGGTTGAAGGCATCGCGGGAGAGGGAGTCTTTGATCTGGCGCATCCAGGCGAGGTAGGGGGTGTTGTAGACCATGTTCATCGGGTGGAGGCTGATGACTTTGAGACCCGGTGCGGTGAAGAAGGAGCGGTACGGTTCGATGGACAGACCCAGCTCGTTGTAGAGGAAACTGCCGTCTTCGAAGAAGACAGGAACCTGTAACAATTTGGATTCCAGCCAGTAAGGGGTGATTCGCGGGGTGAGGGTCGTGATGGTGTTGGAACAGCACCGGATGTGGTAGTCGTTGCGGAGCAGGTGCGCCGTGTCGGTGACGTCGAAACCGCGGTGCGAGCGAGAGCAAGTGGCTTCGGGTGCGAAAGAGAGACAGGTTTCGATGATCTCGCGGAAGGTGTCGCCGTGCGAAGAACCGGGTAGGAAGTTGGGGTGGATGCCGCGCTGCAGCCGTCCAGACAGAAACGCTTGCTCGATCATCTCCGACTTGTGCGTGACGAACACGGTCAGCCGTAAAAGCTCCGGTGGCAGCAGACGGAAATACTCCTCCATCACCGCTTCCGATGCCCAGTCAATGTCCGATGTGAAACAGAACACGGGCTGATCATCCCATACGTGCGGTCCCGCCGCCAACTCTAACAGTTCCTTCATTTCATCCATATTAAAAAAATCGGCGCAAAAATACATTTTTTTTGTATTTTCGCGGCCGCATTCAGAAGACCATATTATATAATAGTATGAAGAAGAAATTGTTCGCTTTGTGCCTGTTGGCAGTCTGCCTGCTGACGCTGGGATGCCAGCGTGAGATTGAGCTGGATTTACCTGAATACCAGCCGAAACTGGTGATTGAAGGCACAATTGAAACAGGTTCGCCCGCCATCGTGATGCTGACACGGAGCATCCCCTATTTTTCCCAAATCAACTACGACTACATGCTGGACAGTGTGGTCGTCGGTAACCTTAAGGCGAAGGTTTTCGTGACATCTGAGACCGGCGAGACTGAGCAATTGGTGTTTAAAATCTCCCCGGATTTGCCTTACCGCATGGGCTTCATCGGTAGCAAGGTCATCGGTCGCGAAGAGACGCACTACACCCTCCGGGTTGAGTATGACGGTAACACCTACACTGCTGAAACCTACATCCCCAAGACTTTTGATCTCGACTCTATCGGCTTCGACCAGTCGGCGGAGATTCTGAACGAGACGCAGGCCACCATCCGCATGCAGCTGACTGACCCTGCCGACGAGGAAAACTACTACGCTTTCTTCTGCAAGGTGAACTCTCCCACATTGCGCGACCGTTTCTGGATTTGCGGATTGCCTGTGGCGTTCGACGACCGCACGTTCAACGGGCTGACCTTCAACTACGAACTTACCCGCCTCGGCTATTCGCCCCTCCTGTACGGAATGATGACTGATGCGCAGCAAGAGACTTTTAGCCGCCGTACGTTCCGTCCCGGCGACACGGTTTATGTGAAACACACGCAGGTAGATCACCACACATATAGATACTTGCTTTCTGCCGGCAGCGAGGCCGCTATGGGGAGTAATCCCTTCACCAACCCCATGCCTGCCGTCACCAACTTCGACAGTGACGAGGTTCTCGGCCACTGGAGTGGTTTCGCCGCTAAAATCGACACCATCGTCTGGTGGACGAATTGACTTTGACCTTTGACCTTTGACTTTGACCTTTGACCTTTGACTTTGACCTTTGACCTTTGACTTTTGACTTTTGACTTTAACCTTTAAACTTTTAGACCATACATGTTTTTCGTAAAACTTTATCGCTATTTCCAGAAACACAAAATATTTTTATACACGTTGATGGTGCTTAGCAGCGCGGTGTTCATCTTCTTTGGCCTGAGGGTGAAGTTAGACGTGGATTTGCTCCGGCTGCTGCCCGCTTCTAAGCATAAAGGAACGAACTTGGTATTCAGCAATCTGAAGATCAAGGACAAGATTTTCATGGAGATGACCGGTGCGGAACCCGAAGTGCTGGCCGGCTATGTGGACGAACTGATGGACTCCATCCTCACCGACGATTACGGCATCGCCAACACGCTTTACCGTATAGAGCCCGACATGGCGCTCAACGCTCTTGACTTTGCCATGATGCATGTGCCCTCTTTCGTGGACACCTCCCTGTATGCCCAGTTTGACTCGGCCATCGCGCACGTTGACGAGACGATGGCGAGCAATTATGAGCTCATTATGAACGACGAGACGGGTATGCTTTCCGAGATGGTCTCTACCGATCCGCTCAACTTGCGCGAGTACTTGATGCCCGACCTTTCGTCGGGTATGGGATTCACCCTCATCGATGGGCATCTTTTCTGCGCCGACAGCACAGTGGCGCTCATCTACATCTCCCCGAATTTCCAATCTTTCGATGCTGAGCCGAGTAGCAAGCTGATGAACCATATCAAGCACTGTGTCAGTGAGTTCAATAAAGTACACCCCGAAGTTGAGGTGCTGATGCACGGTGCTGTGGTGCGTGCTGGCGACAACAACCGCATTATGGCGCGCGACATCTACCTGACGGTCGGCATATCGATGTTGATTGTCCTTATCGTGCTGTGTGTCAGTTTCAAGAGCTTCAACATCGCGTGGCAGAATGTGTTGCCCGTGACCTACGGAGCTTTCTTCGCCTTGGCTTGCATGTACTGGATTCAAGGCGGCATGTCGCTGATGGCGCTCGGCGTGGGCTCTGTGGTGTTAGGTGTCGCGCTCAGTTATTGTCTGCATGTTATTATACATCAGCGTTTTGTGGGAAATGTGGAGCAGATGTTGAAGGAAGAGGCCGTGCCAGTTTGCCTCGGCTGTCTTACCACCATCGGGGCGTTCATCGGACTGCTCTTCACCCAGAGTGACCTGCTCAAGGAGTTTGGTATGTTTTCCACTTTCGCGCTCATCGGCAACACCTTTTTCGCACTCGTTTTCCTGCCGCACCTCTTGCGTGAGGACGACCAGCGGCGCAATGAGAAGGTGTTCAGGGGAATCGAAAAGATTAACAACTACCCCTTTGACCGCAACCCGTATGTGGTCATCGGGCTATGTATCCTCATTGTGATCGGTTTCGCGTTCTCGGGCAAGGTGGAGTTTGACAACGACCTGAAACGTATTGGTTATGAGAGTGATGAATTGCACAAGTCGGAAAATCTCTATTCTGAGAAAAACGACCACGGCGGCCAGCAGGAGTATTTCGCCGTCATCGCGCCCACGCTTGGCGAAGCGTTGGATGCCAACAAGGAATTGTCGTCCGTGCTCGACTCAATGCGCAATGCCGGCGACCTGATTGCCTACACCCCGGTCGTGTCGATACTCTTCCAGTCGGAGGCCGAACAGCAACGCCGCATCGAAGCTTGGAATCGGTACTGGACCCCCGCGAAGGTCAGCCAGGCGATGGCTGTGGTGAAGGGCGCGGCCGTGCGCAACGAACTCTCGCCCGACATCTTCGTTCCCTTCCAGGCGATGGTGGAGGCTGACTACGAGCCCGGTGATCTCTATACTGCGGAAGTAATCCCCGACGGACTTCTCTGCAACTTTATTGAGGAAAATAGTGGCAACTTTTTGATATTCAATACAACGCAACTGACAAAGGAGAAGATGTGGCCGGTGGGCGACCGTGTGGCTGCGATGCCGAATGCCGTGGTGGTGGATCCGTTCTACTATACCGCCGATATGCTGGATATGCTCCATACGGACTATAACACCACGCTGCTCATCTCCGCCATCTTCGTCTTCGTCGTGTTGCTGCTTTCGTTCCGTAACTTGGTTATCTCGCTCATTGCCTTCCTGCCGATGTTCCTGAGCTGGTATATGGTGCAGGGCTGGATGGCCATCTTCGGGTTGCCCTTCAACATGGTCAACATCGTGGTGTCGACGTTCATCTTCGGCATCGGTGTGGACTACAGTATCTTTGTGATGCAGGGACTTATAGCGGCACAGCGAGGGGAGGGGAGTCGTCTGCTCGAATACCACAAGGTGGCGGTCTTTTTCTCCGCCTTCGTGCTCATTGTGGTGATGGTGTCGATGCTGTGCGCCACCCACCCGACCATCACCTCCATCGGCAACAGCACCATTATCGGCATGCTCTCCACCATTATGATTACCTACACGTTGCAGCCGCTTCTCTTCCGCTGGGCGATGAAGTGGCCGTATATGCGCAAGCGCGTGGAGCGTTAGAAAGTGCCATGGCGTTAAACCCAAACAAGAAATTCTAATCAAATACGAATATGGAAAACACTCTAACAAAAGAAGAATTCATGTTGTTGGCGATGCTCTATGTCGCCAATGCTGACGGAAAGGTCAGTTCCGACGAGGTTCGGGAGATGGTGGATCATTTTGACACGAAAACTGTAGCGGATGTGCGTCGGCTTTTCAATACGATGAACGATGCCGCAGTGCTACGCTGTCTCAGCGAAAACAAGCATCATATCGCTGACAATGAGGCGGATCGCAGCAAGTTGCTTGCCGATTTGCGCGGTATCGTCGAGGCCGACGGCAGACGCTCCCCGATGGAGGAGTACGTGTTGCACGCGGTGGAACAGCTGCTTCAATAACCGATAATCAATTTTAATCCTTATAATGAAAAAGTTTTTGACTATCGTCATCGCAATGTTGACATTCGCGGCCTCCGCACAGAAAGTGGAGTGCCACTTCACCGAGACCAAGTTCATCAAGGCCTCCGGCAAGACCGTAGAGGGAGAGGGAAACCTCAAGCTCTCCCCGCCCGACAAGTTTGAGCTGAACTACACCAAGCCCGCTGGCGACTATTTCATCATCAACGGCAAAACCATATCCATCAATCTGCGGGGCAAGAAGTCGGTGGTGGACACCGAGAAGAATGCCTCGATGAAGGTGCAGCGCAACACGCTGATGAACTGCATCACCGGCAAGTGGCAGCAGGCCGCGACCGACAACAATGCCGAGACTTCCGTGACGGAGAAGGGTGGAAACAAGGTGGTGACGCTGACGGCGAAGAAGACAGCCCCGCGTGGCTACTCCAAGATTGTGATTACTTACCGCAAGTCCGACAACCTGCCTGTGGAACTCGTTTTCGAGGAGTTCAACGGCACGGTTACCACCTACAAAATGACCAACTTCGTCAAGAAATAGCCCCCTATGGAATACGGCGAATTCAAGGTGAAGGATGGGGTCTATGTGCCGGACATCGGCATCGACTACCCCAAGGATGACCCGCACCAGCGGATTGTGCACGTCGAGGTGGAGGACTCCTCGCAGGGCCGTTTCACTTTCGACGAGACCTATCCCTATTTGGACGACTCGCTCCATTTCAAGCTCAACACCATAGCGGGCTGGGTGACGAAATGGATCTTGGTGGCAACCCACAACCGCTGCCACTTCGGTCTCCAGATTAAGGGCAACTTGCGCAAGTACAAGGAACAACTTAAGGACGGGGCCGTCTGCATCTGCAACCACGTGTTCGTCTTCGACGCGTTGGGGGTCAATGCGGCGTGCAAGAAGTTCCGTCAGGTGCGCATCCCGATGTTCCCCAAGCATTTCAACGGCCACGGCTGGTGGATTCTCTGGCAGGCCGGCGGCGTTCCCATCCCCGAGACCCGCGAGGGCATCCGCAAGTACAACGAGGCTTTCGACGAGTACGCCCGCCGCAAGATGTGGTTCATCATCTTCCCCGAGGCGGTGCGTTGGGACATGTACACGCCCATCCGTCCGTTCAAGCGTGGCGCTTTCTCCATGGCCTACAAGTACAACCGTCCGATCATCCCGTTCGTCTATACGTTCCGCAAACGCCGGGGCATCTACCGCCTGTTTGGCAAGAAAGACTACCCTTGCGTGACGTTGCATGTGGGCGAGCCGATCTGGTTCGACAAGAGCGCGAACCGCAAGGAGGAACTCGACCGTGTGTGCCGCGAGGCGCATGAGGCGATGCAGCGCATGGCGGGCATTGAGGTGAACCCGTGGCCGTACGCGGATGAGGCTTGAGACTTAAGACTTAGGACTTGGGACTTGAGACTTAGGACTTGGGACTTGAGACTTAAGACTTGAGACTTAAGACTTGAGACTTAAGACTTAAGATTTGAGACCTGAGACTTAGGACTTGAGACTTAAGACTTAGGACTTGAAACCTGAAACCTGAAACCTGAAACCTGAAACTTGAAACTTGAAACTTGAAACTTGGAACTTTGACTACTGAGGGCGGACGATGGTCCGCTCTTTTTTGTTAGAAAGCCCCCACGAACCGGTACGGCAACAGCGCATCTGCCCCGGCGTAGTCCACCCCGATGCGCGGGGTGAGCTTGTGCTTGCCGATATTGGTTATTGGTTATTGGTTATAGGATGGTGGATAGCGGATAGTGTTATTGTTTGTTGAGGCGGGATTGAAAGGCGTTGCGGAGGCCGGAATGAAAATGTTTTTGTTTCAGATTTCGTTGTTTCTAAATTCTTCATAATTGTCAATTTCGGTTAAAAATACTTTGTTGTACCCCCTTACAAACTCCTAGCCTTCCTCCCCCTCAATAACCAATAACTAATAACCAATAACCCTTAAAACATCAGATATGGCCGCAATTTCTCGATGAGTTCGGGATACGCGTGCGTGATCTGGCGCAGCTCTTCAAGGTCGCGGATCGGGCCGTTTTTCTCGCGATGGCGCAGGATCAGTTTCGTGAGGTAGGCGTCGATATAGGGATGCGACACTAACTCCTGATAGGTTGCCGTGTTGATATTCAACTTCTTGATTTTCTGTTTGTTGATATACAAATACGTCTTCAGCTTCAACGTGTCGATATTTTGCAGCACATAGACCTCCTGCAGCTGCGAGAAGCTGTGGAAACCGCCGAGCTTGTCGCGGTATTCCACGAGTTTCGCGGCACGCTTGCTCCCGAACTGCGGCACGGTGACCAAAGCGTCGGTGTCACAGCTGTTGAGGTCGAGCTTGACAATGTCGTACATCGGTTGTCGCGGTTGCGGCTTGGACGGCGGGAGCGTGTCGGAGCGGATGCGCGGAGGGTCGCTGTATGTGCGTTGTCGCGCCGCCGCTATCGAATCGTCGAGCCGTTTCTGTTCGGCGGCGAATCGTTCGAATTCAGCCTCATACTGGTGGACATCGCAGGGCGGCTTCGGATGGATGTCACACAGGAAATAGTAAAAATTGCCCGCCGTCATGACGGTGAGCAGGAAGAGGGCCGCCGCCCATTCGCCCCTGGTGAAGTGGAGTTTCGTTTTCATGCGGCAAAGATACAATTCTGAAGTGGGGGTTGTCAAGTAGGTGCGCGGACTTTTTATAAACAGCCGGTTGTGAACGAATGACAAATACTTCCTAAGTATTCCCCAAGGGACAGGCATACCTTTCCCAAGCATTAGGCATACTATTTATTCGATAGTTTCTCGTTACTTCTTCAATAGTTCTTCGATGTTTTATCGAACAACTATCGAACAACTATCGAAGAAATGATATGGCAACTATTTGGAAAATTCTTGTGTGACACCTGCCATATACTTGCCAAGAATGTGCCGTCTGCTTGCTGAATGTGCTCCCGAAACTTAAAAATGTTATTTTTGCGGATTCATTGTATTAGAAGAATATGGTCATAAAAGAGATTCTCGAGAAGGCTCGTTTAGAGAAAGAGGATATTGTGCGGTTGCTCGCCACTCAAGGCAAGGATATGGAGCTGCTGCTGAAAAAGGCGCTGGAAGTAAAGCTGTCGCGGTTGGACAACAAGGTGCACCTGCGCGGGCTCATCGAGCTGAGCAACGTCTGCCGCAAGTCGTGTCTCTACTGCGGGGTCCGCCGTGACAACGACAAGGTGGAACGCTACACCCTGACGGAGGACGGGGTGGTGGAGTGCGCCCGTCTCGCCCACCAGCTGAACTACGGCTCTGTGGCCATTCAGAGCGGGGAGCGCAACGATCCAGAGTTCGTGTCGATGATCACCCGACTCGTCCGCCGCATCAAGGAGATAGACAACGGCTCGCTCGGCATCACCCTTTCGCTCGGGGAGCAGAGCGAGGAAACCTACCGCCAGTGGTTCGAGGCCGGGGCGCACCGCTATCTGCTGCGCATCGAGTCGTCGAACGAGGAGTTGTACTACCGCATCCACCCCCGTGACGAGCGTCACGACTTCCACCGCCGCCTCGACTGCATCGACGCGTTGCTCGCCCTCGGATACCAGACGGGCACCGGCGTGATGGTTGGGCTGCCGTTCCAGACATTGGACATCCTGGCCGGCGACCTGCTCTTCTTCCGCGAGAAGGACGTGGCGATGGTAGGCATGGGACCCTACATTCCGCACCCCGACACGCCGTTGTACCAGTATGCCGATCAAATTCCTGCCGCTGAGGAACGGATGAACCTGACCCTCAAGATGATAGCCATTCTTCGGCTGATGATGCCGGAAATCAACATGGTGGCGGCCACCGCGAACCAGACCATTGACCCGCTTGGGCGCGAGAAGGCCATCCGCGCCGGCGCCAACGTCATTATGCCCAACCTCACCCCCAACGAGTACCGCGAAGACTACCTCATCTATCCCGACAAGGCCTGCGTGGGCGACAAGCCCGAGGAGTGCTTTTCCTGCTTGGACATCCGGATGCGGGCTATCGGGCACGAAATCCTGTACAACGCGTGGGGCGATTCGGTGGCGTTTACGAAGAGAGGATAAAAATACTATCTTCGCGGCATGAAAAATCGAATACAATGCATGTTTGAAATGATAATATTGCGTTCCATGTTCAAGGGGTTTCGCAAGCTCCTCGTCCTCCTGTTTGTTGGGCTTTCCGGAATGGCAGGCGCGCAAAGTTCCGACGGGGAGGCCTTTGCCAAAATGGTAGCGGAAAACTCGAAGCACTGCCCTTACGATCTGGCTGGAATTGTGGTCTACAACATCGCCTACGATTCCGGCTATCTGCATTTCGACTTCACCATGGAGGATATTTATATGTTCGGGCGCAGCATTCCGGAACTGAAAACCTATTTTGCGAACCTTCTTCGTTATAGATATGACCCCGAAATAGAACACGACCTGTACGTGAAATTGGCGGAAATCAAAGGCGGATTATGCTATGACATGACCCTTGACAGTTCCCGGCGCAGCTTCACGCTGCGATACACGCCCGACGAGTTCCAGCAGATTTGGGCGGACCGCGAGAAGCCTGAATACCGGGATTCCGCAAAATGGCTGGCCCGGCATGCCGTCTTCATGGAACTTTACCTTGAAAACCATTATTCCCTGACACCGAGGTCGGAAAACCAAGACCCCCTCAACATCGACTCTGCCAACGTGACGGACGAGACGGTCACATTTTACGTCTCGTGTGACGACGAGCATTTCCCGCTCGTTTTGGAGAACCGGGACGTCCAGAAAGAGTATTGGGACAGCCGGTTGCTGTTTGACTACAGTGATTATCCAATGCTTCTGATTTGTCACAACGCCGGCTATGAGATTCGGGTTGTGTATGAAAACCTCTCGCGCACAGACAGTTTCCACATTCACTATCCGGATTCGGTGCTGGTGGAGATGATTGCCCGGGTCAATAAGTTCACCCTTGCGACAGACGAACAGCTTGAGGCATATATTCAGAACGCTGCAAAGAATTCAAAAGGATGGTTGGCGGTTTTGGACGAGGGACCCGACTCTTACAAATTGCAAGAGGTTGAATATCACGACAGGACCCTTTATCTTAACCATGTCGTTGGCGAGGGCAGGATGATTCTCAACATGTCCCCGGATGACACGCTGTCGTTAAAGCAATACCTGTCTGCAACCATTAAAAACGCTTTGGAATCGGAATATGAGGTTCCCGAAATTATTTCTGACACCGTTTTGGTCACTGCGGAGGGCATTTTGCAGCATTTACGCGGCATTAAACTGCTTTTTATAGAGGAGAACACCCGGAAAGCGCTAACCTTGGACATTTCGGCGGAGGATGTTGCCAATGCCAAGCTTCCGGCTGTGGTCGCCGACCAGGAGACAGAAGATAAAATCCTGGAACAGGTTATGGCCGAGCGGTTTATCAGAAAGTTGGAAAAAAGCAATCGCGAAGAGTGCCCTATTGTTACCGGTGATGTGATAATCGACAGTCTCGCGTATGATTACGAGAATCTGCACTTCTATAGCCGTATCGAGTCCGTTGATGCACCGTTCAGCGACACCGTTGCGGTCAAGAATGCCATCCTGAAACAGCTCCAATTTTCTGTAAAAGAAGGGAGCTTCCTGTATGATAATGTGATGCAGCTGAAGAGCGGAATAATCATCCACTATTTCATGCCGAAGGCGGACACCACCATCCACATTCATGTCTCAAACGAAGAGTTGCAGGAAATGGTGGCCAGCGACAGCCTTTCCGATCGCGACCGTGCGCGCATCGCCCTGAACGACATCATTACGACGGTAAATGCGAAAGCGCCCTATTCGGCGAGCCTTTTTATGCGTTTTGAATCCCTTTACATCGAAGGGGAATATCTGACATATCACTATACTATTCTTAGCCCTTTTGACGATTTCAAGAAGGAATCGGCCTCCTTTGATTGGACTATTCGTTCAAGTTTGTCAGCATCATCTGATAATGTCGATTTACAGTATCTCCTGATTCTGTGTGTCAGGTCGGGCTATGGATTGTGTTACCGCTATACTCCTCCTGCTAAAAACCAAAAGAAAAACAAGAAGTTCAGGAAAGGCGAAATCGTTGACGTCCGTTTGTCCGTCGAAGAGTTGCAGCAATATATTATAGAATAGTCCAACATTGTATGCCTATTCTGTCGTGGATGCCGCAACCTTACTCCCAAAAAATGTATCTTTTCCCTGTTATTCGTAGAGACGGGGCACGCCCCGTCTCTACATACGGCAATTTCACTCTGTCTTTATATATTTGAAATTTATGTACATTTGCCGCTTGATTATTGTCCAATGGAAAAAATATATCTTACTGATTTTGTGAGCGTTGAGAAGGCTGATGCGGACGCGAAGCTGCGCGAGTGGCAGCGGAAATATCCCGCGTCGCCGCTGCTCTGCATGTTCTGCCTGAAGGACCCTGTCGCCAAGGTGACGGGTCGCCAGCGCGTGCGGATGCTGCTCACTCTGCCTGACAAATTGCGCTTTGATGCGCTGCCTTTGGAGACCGCCCCCGTGGTGGAAGTTCGCGAAAAACCGCAACTCAACATCGTGGAAACCAAGGAGAAACACACCGGCGACCTCAATCCCATCTTCGTGAAACATCCTGCTCCTGACCATGAGAATAGGCAGGCGCTTATTGATCAGTTGATTGAAAAATTTTCCAAGGATGCGCCGAAAATCATCTACTCCCCCGACACGCACGATGCCGAGGCCGACTATGGTCAGGAGAGTTCTGTAGAGGATCAAAGTATTGTAAGTATCTCATTAGCTGAGATTTATGCCAAGCAAGGATACTATGACCGAGCCATCCAGATGTTTGAAATATTGAAGTTGCATTTTCCCGAAAAAAATGCTATCTTTGCCGCCCGAATTGAAGAACTGCAAAAAATGATGTCGGAGGAGTGATTTTGGCACTGTTTTTGCAGTAAAAACAGCTTGATAGAGATAATGACAAGTTATAAATTCATAAACTAAAAACGTAAAGAGATGTTTACATTGTGTGTAGTATTAATCATTTTGGCAAGTGTCGTACTGGCTTTCGTGGTGCTGATCCAAAACTCCAAGGGCGGCGGTCTCGCCTCTAACTTCGCCTCCTCCAACCAGGTGATGGGCGTGCGCAAAACCGCTGACGTATTAGAGAAAACCACCTGGGGTCTTGCCGCCGGTATCATGATTCTCTGCTTCGTCTGCGCGTTCTTGTCCAAGAGCGAGTACAACAGCATCCACGGCTCTACCAACACCCAAGTCGAGCAGACCACCGATGCAGCCGAGGAATAATCGATTATAAGAATATAAGGTTGAACATGCAACGCCACGCGGTGTTGCGTGTTCTTTTTGTTTGTAATATAAAATATTGTATCAATGAATATTAAGCACGAAAACGTTCCCGGCCAGCTCCAGGAACTCGCCATTGAAATCCAGAAGGAAGACTACGCCGAGAATGTGGAAAAGGCGTTGAAGAAAAAACGCCGCGAGGTTGCCGTCCCCGGCTTCCGCGTCGGCAACGCCCCCATGGGCATGGTCAAGAAAATGTACGGACAGAATATCCTTCTGCTGGAAATCGACAAACTTGTCAACGAGCAGATTGAGAAGTTCTTCAAGGACAACGACATCAAGTTCGTCTTCGAGCCCCTGCCCGTGGAGGAGAAGTCGAAGATTGATTTCGAGAACCCCGACAACTTCACGTTCGTCTATGAGTATGTCCTCCGCCCCGAAGTGACCATCGACTTCAGCGCGATGCCCGCCGTCACCGACTTCACCGTCATCCCCGGCGAGGACGAAATCAACGCCCAGATTGACCAGCTCCGTGAGCGTCACGGCAAGTACGAGATGCCCGAGACGATTGAGAAGAACGACAGTGTTTCAGCCAGTTATGGCGGCGAAAAGGAGGCTTTCTTCTTCATTCGTGACCTTAAAGAGGATGCCCAGAAGGAGTTCATCGGCAAGAAAGTGGGCGACACGCTTACCGTTGCCATGCGCAAGGCTTTCACCTCCGATCCGTTCTTTGCCCGCGCTTTCGACCTCAAGGTGGACGAGCTTAACGACGACGATCCTTACACTTACGACCTCACTATCAAGCGTATTGGCCGCATCAATCCCGCCGAGCTCAACGAGGATTTCTTCAAGGCCGCTTATCCCGACGGTAGCGTGACCGACGAGGCCTCCATGCGCGAGACCGAGAAGCAAAGAATTGCCGCGCAGTACAAGCCCGACACCGACCGCATGTTCATGGATCGCGCCATCAGCACGTTGCTTGACGGTGTGAACGTGGAGCTGCCCGAAGATTTCATGCGTCGCTACATCCTCGCCGTGCAGAAGGATATGACCGAAGAGGCTTTGGAGAAAGAGTTCGAACGCTACAAAAATTCCTTCAAGTGGCAGATTATTGAGAACGAACTCGTGAAGGGTGAGGACATTGAAGTCACCCGTGCTGATGTTGAGGCCTACTTCCGCGACTATTTCGTCAAGACCTACTTTGGCAATTTCGATGCCGAAAGTGTCAAGGAGCAGCTCGATAAGATCGTGGCTGATGCCATGAAGAACCAGGAGTATGTGAAGAACGCCTACGACCTGCTTTACGACCAGAAGTTGGTGGCTTTGATGCGCAAGAAGATGAACGTCGAGCACAAGGAAGGCGATTTCAAGGCTTTCATCGATGAGATTTCCGCCCAGCGCAAGGAGGATAAGCCGGCCGAGGAAACTCCCGCTGCAGAGGAGAAGCCGAAGAAGACCACCAAGCGCAAAACGACAGCCAAGAAGGCGGAGACCGCTGAGGAACCCGCTGCCGAGGCCGCTCCCGCCGAGGAAAAACCGAAAAAGACGAGAGCCAAATCCACCAAAGCTAAAACCGAAAAAGAGTAACACAATGAGAAGCGAATTTCAGAACTATGCGCTTAAGCAGCATGGTATCAGCAGTTTGAAGATGGACCGCTACGTGTCCAGAACAAACGACTACATCACCCCGTACATCATCGAGGAGCGTCCGATGAACATCACTCAGTTGGATGTGTTCTCCCGCCTGATGAAGGACCGCATCATCTTTATGGGCGTGCCGATTGACGACGACGTGGCCAATATCATCCAAGCGCAGCTCCTGTTCCTTGAATCGCAGGATTCCGAGCGCGACATCCAGATCTACATCAACAGCCCTGGCGGCGTGGTCTATGCCGGACTGGGCATCTACGACACGATGCAGTATCTGAAACCCGATGTCTCGACGATTTGCACCGGTATGGCCGCTTCGATGGCCGCCGTGCTGATGTGTGCCGGCGCCAAGGGCAAGCGTTTCGCCCTCCCGCACTCCCGCGTCATGATTCACCAGCCGATGGGCGGTGCGCAGGGTCAGGCTTCCGACATCGAAATCGAAGCTCGCGAGATCCAGAAAATCAAGAAAGAGCTGTACGAGATTATTGCCTACCACACCGGCAAGGACTATGAGCAGGTGTGGAAAGACAGCGACCGCGACTACTGGATGACGGCTGCCGAGGCGAAAGACTACGGCATGATTGACCAGGTTCTCGGACGTGAGGAACGCAAATAATTAAGACGTCTCCTATTTGAAAGTTTAGGAAACCGGCGTCCGGGAATGTCCGGATGCCGGTTTTTATTATAACACGAACTTATGGCAAAAAAAAGTAAATTTGACAGGACTTGCAGCTTCTGCGGTCGGGAAGTTCCCTATAACCAGTTCATTATCGGCGGTTTGGATGCAATGATTTGCAGCGACTGCCTGAATACGGCGATGGAAATCTACCGCGACCATCAGACTCAAGCCGATCGGGAAGCACTCTCTGAAATTAAGATTAAGCTTCTGAAACCTAAAGAGATAAAAGCGAAACTGGACGATTATGTGATTGGGCAGGAGGAGGCAAAAAAGGTGCTTTCAGTTGCGGTCTATAACCACTATAAACGCTTGATGCAGGGTGTCGACAAGGATGACCCCGATGTGGACATAGAGAAGTCGAACGTGTTGCTGATTGGCGAGACGGGTACGGGCAAGACGCTGTTGGCCAAAACGATAGCAAACTTGTTGGATGTGCCGTTCTGCATTGCCGACGCTACTGTCTTCACGCAGGCAGGCTATGTGGGCGAGGACGTTGAAAGCATTCTCACCCGTCTGTTGCAGGCCGCCGACTACGATGTGAAGAAGGCCGAACGCGGCATCGTTTTCATTGACGAGATTGACAAGATTGCCCGTAAAGGCTCTGAAAATCCGTCCATTACGCGCGATGTGTCGGGCGAGGGCGTGCAGCAGTCGCTGCTGAAACTGTTGGAGGGTTCGTTGGTGAATGTGCCGCCGCAAGGGGGACGAAAACACCCCGAGCAGGAGTTTATCCAGGTGAATACGCGCAATATCCTCTTTATCGGCAGCGGTGCATTCAACAATCTGTCGAACATTATCTGCGACCGCATGAACACGCATGCTATCGGCTACAACACCAAGAATATCAACTTCAACCCGCAGGAGGCCTTGAAGTATGTCAGTGCGCAGGATGTCAAGGACTTCGGACTCATTCCCGAGCTTTGCGGCCGTTTTCCGGTCATCACCTCGCTGAATGCTTTGGACCGCGATGCCTTGAAACGAATCCTCACCGAGCCGAAGAATGCCTTGGTGAAGCAATACATCGCGCTGTTTAAGATGGACGGTATCACGCTGAGTTTCACCGAAGAGAGTCTGGACTACATCGTCGACAAGGCGGTGGAACTGCAGTTGGGAGCCCGAGGCTTGCGTGCTATTGTTGAGAAGATTATGACCGATGCGATGTTTGAGTTCCCGAGTCTCAACAAGAAGAAAATCACCGTGGACAAAGCCTATGCGCAGGAGAAATTCGAGAGCTCGATTTTCTCGTTCAAGGACAAATAATCCTTCCGTTTACCGCATCATTTTTTATTGGAATACCAAATCATGAAAACTTTTAGGGAAAATCTACAGCGGAATTTCGGGTTCCCGCCGACGGAGAGCCAATCCGAGGCGATGGATCGGCTTGCGGAGTTCATCTACGGTAAAGGGGAGAACTTTCTGTTTCTACTTTCGGGCTATGCTGGCACAGGCAAGACCAGCTTGGTGAGCACGTTAGTGAAGACGCTGGCGGCCATCGGGGTGCATATCGTGATGCTTGCGCCCACAGGCCGTGCCGCCAAGGTGCTTTCGCAGTATTCCGGGCGCAAGGCCTACACCATCCACAAATGGATTTACCGCGTGTCAAGCAAGGATGGGGTTCGGCGTTTCGTGCGTCGCGAGAACAAGGATGCCCACACGCTCTTTATCGTCGATGAGGCTTCCATGATTTCGGCGCAAGGTAGCGTCAACGACCTCGTAGGCAACAGTTTGCTGGACGACTTGATGGAGTTCGTCTTCCTCGGCGACAGTAATCGGATGCTTTTCGTGGGCGACGATGCGCAGCTTCCGCCAGTGCACGCCGACGAGAGTCCTGCGTTGGATGCTGATTACCTCAAAAGTGCCTACAATGTCAACGTTTTCGGGGCGCGGCTTACTGATGTGGTGCGGCAGTCGTTGGATTCCGGCATCCTCTACAACGCCACTTTGGTGCGCGACAAGCTCAATGCCGGCGACTACAATCCGCCGTTGTTCAGCGGGAAGGCTTTCGAGGATTTCCGGCGCATCACTGGTGGCGAGATGGAGGAGCTGCTCAACACCCTCTACAACGACCACGACCATGATGAAATCGTCATCGTGACGCGCTCCAACAAACGGGCATTCCAGTATAACAATGCCGTGCGCAGTCGTGTGCTATTCCGAGAAAACGTCATTGCCACAGGCGATTACATTATGGCGGTGAAGAACAACTACTACTGGTTAGATGAGGTCACCTCCGATGCGGGCTTCTTGGCCAACGGCGACATTATGGAGATTATGTCCATCCACAAGCAGCAGGAGATGTACGGCTTCCATTTCGCCGACATCACAGCGCGTCTTTGCGACTACCCCGAGCATCCTTACGTTGATATGAAAATCATCCTCGAAAGCTTGGACTGTGACGGTCCGTCGCTTTCGCATGAGGCGAATCAGAAACTGTATCAGGCTGTGGCGGAGGATTACATGGAGATATTGAATCCAAGGGCAAGGTTCCTCAAAATCAAAGAAGATCCGTATTTGAATGCCGTGCAGGTGAAGTTCGCCTATGCCCTGACCTGCCATAAGACGCAGGGCGGCCAGTGGAAGCACGTGCTCATCGACCAGGGTTTTCTGTCCGACAACAGCACCGACAAGGAGTATCTTCGCTGGATGTACACGGCGGTCACGCGCAGCACCCAGAATGTTTATCTTCTCAACTTTAATGACGAAATGTTCGGCAAGAATACCGGGTTATAAATGCTGAATTATGAATGCTGAATGCTGAATAAGTTGAAATACAGTTTGTTGTGGTATTTGAAAAATATTTTTTCAAATAGGGTAGGGGAATGGAAAAAAAGTGTATTTTTGCAGCCGCAAATGAGGGACGTTAGCCCAGTCGGTTCAGAGCGCTGCCTTCACACGGCAGAGGTCACTGGTTCGAGTCCAGTACGTCCCACAAAAAACGGCAATCCAATTGGGTTGCCGTTTTGCATTTTAGCCATTAAAACTCGTATCCCACGCCCGCACTGGCGACCCCTTTGTAGCCCGCGCCGAGCTCGAAGCTACCGAACCAGTGTTTGCCGCCTGCTTTCACGCCGAAAAGGGTGGCTTGGAAGGCCGAATAGAACAGCGGATCGGGATAATAGTCTTTATACGTTTCGTCCCCTTCGTATTTTCCAGGGATATGGAGGTCCACTCCGGCGGACAATGCCGAATAGAGGGTCACATGGGGACGGTTGAGGTAGGAGAATCGGATTTCGGGCATGATTCCTAAAAGATGGTAGGTTTTATTCCCCTCCAATCTTAAATCGAAAATACCATTACTGACATAGATATCCTTGGAATAATAGGAATAATTCGTCGATATCCCAATCCAAAACCATGGTGTGACACGGTAGTGATAACTGGCGGAAATAATAGGATACATTACATCATGTGTGGATCCATAGCTTCTTTCTGCACCATTGGGAACGTGCCCTCCAGGAAGTTGTAACCATCGCATGGTTAGTCCCCCGCTGACCTCCAGCTTGAATTCGTGATTATACAGTTTTTCATGGCCATTCATCAAGGCGTACGGAGCGGTTTCCTGTCGTTGTTTGGCGTTTTTAAATGTGTGTATATAAGCTACTTGTGCGTAGAAATGATGGCTTCGGAGACTGAAATCCCCGAGAATGTCTCGAAATTCATTTTCTTGCGGCTGAATCATGTTGTCAGTGGCATAATAGATGCGGTGGACATAGCTGCCTATGGAAAACTGCCTAAGTGCGGCATTGAGGCCGACATTCCAGCGAAGGAGGTCATTGTTCCGCAGCCGGAAATACATACCCACACCCGCAAGAATATCCAGGTTGAGTATATCTCGGTCAATGTAATTGTAATTGAGAATCAGAGGGTTGTCCTGGGACAATTGCTCAACGTAGTCTAAATGGTATTCGGTGTCCAAGGCACTGTGATCGCGGTTATATCCGTATATGAAGGTGTTCCAGGGCATCCGTAGGCGCACACCCGCATCCAGCACCGCCCATGCTTTCGGGGAGATAGGGTAGTGGAACTCGAATTTGACGGGTATGGAGAGCCCCGTGCCATAAAGGTAATTGCGCTTGATTGTTTCTGGATTGCCCTCCTGCCATCCAAACTTGAGCCGAAGTGCGCCTGTAGTGCCGTAGTTGATTGCCGCCGACACTCCGAACCAACGGGCGAAATGGTAGGAGAATTCCAGTCCAGCGTGCCCGCCCGCGCAGGGCACACTATACAGGAACGGGTCTTCTGTAACCTGTGCCGGCATCATGAGGTCGAACTGCCCGGTATAGCCGAGATGAATGCCTTGGAACAAATCCTCCTGAGAAAGCGGATCATTTTGGTTCTTTCGGGTGCTTTTCTCCGTCTGATGACGATCTCTGCCAGACTTTTCGGTTGGGGTTTGGGACAGATGCACGGTATCATGCACAAAGAGCGTGTCGCGGTTGTAAATCGTGTCGTGTTCAACCACGGTCTCGTAGATGTAGAGCGTGTCGGGATGTTGCGCGCACAGCTGAAATATTCCCGCCGTCATCAGCAAGAGCGTGAACAACACCCTGACCGGTGCAGAACCCAATATGCCGTTCCGATTCCGTGTCATTGTCAATCATCCATTAGATAAACCGTGTCCTTGATGGTGACCGTTTCGTTGATGACCACCGTGTCGCGCTGGACCACGGTTTTCTTAATAACGACAGGTTCGGTGACGGAGGGCGTATGATGGTCGTTCTGTAGAGACGCACGGCCGTGCGTCTCTACGGGTGCGGTATTCGGGTCCGTTTGTAGAGACGTGCCATGGCGCGTCTCTACGGCGGTTGCGGTCGCTTCGGTGTTGGGTTTCGCGGACGTTGTAACGGGTTTGTCGGTCTGTAGAGACGCGGCGCGCTGCGTCTCTACATCGTCCACGGTCGGTTCACCCGCAAATGTTGCGATATTCTCCTCAACCATCGCTGTATTGGTCGTGTAGACTGTGTCGGTTGTGGTCGTTGCGGCGGTTTCGGTAGGTGTCGGAGACGTTTCGCGGTTGCCGATGTGGTGCATGACCAGCAAGGTTATCCCGACACCGACCGCGAGGGAAACGGCGCACAGCAGGATCACCTTGGCGTGCATCAGCAGCCACACGCACGCTCCTGATCTGGACTCCTTCGCTGCCGCCGCAATCTGCTCGTCCGACAGCGGGACTTTCGGTGCGCGTGTCACCTCGGACAATCCCTTATCAAAAATACGGTCCAATTCCGAATTCATAATTCAGCATTCAAAATCATCGTTATCTTTCCGCCTCCTCGTAGTGCTCGTTGGTGATGGTGAACGTGAGCTTGCCGTAATAGGGCAGGTCATGAAAGACGCGCCCCGTGTTCCGCTTTTCTTCGTAGGTGTAGTTCAAGGATTGGAAATTGTAGGGACTGATTCCGGTCGTCTCCCATGCATAATAGGTCTTCTCGCGCACGAGTATGTCTTCCCAGATACCTCCGAAGCCCAGTTTCACTGAATCGCCGTAAAACGCCTTGAAATAGTTCACACCCTCTTCGAAACTGGCACTGCCGATGCCGCCTAACTGCTCGATGACAACTTCCTCATTAGGAGCAAGCGTGTAGGTTTTTCCTGCGATGGTCGCCAAAGAGTCATCGGCTTCCGGATGCAGAGGAATGATGGTGACATAATGCGATGAGGCGTTTCGGATGGCCACGTCCTCGGTGTAGCCGGGGTCGCAGGCAGTTGCGACAACAGCGAGGAGCAATGTCGCTATGATTTTCGTTGTATGTTTCATATCGTTATTGTTTATTTGTCTGTCAACTGTTCACATGTATCACGTTCTTATTTCCTCTCAAAGCTGTAAATAAAGCCGTCAACATGCTTCTCTCGGAATAAGAGTTTTAAGTTTTTCGAAGGATCATCGTAACGTACAATGTCGGCGCTTAGCCAATCCCAAATGAATATGGCGTGGTTAGTGGCCTCACTGATTTTTTTTGTTTGCCATTCAGCAAGGTTTAGCTTAATGGAAAACGGAGTGTGATATACACCGTTGGTGTAACCCCAAAAAGGGAAATCATCATCACTGTCTTTGATTTGATAGCTGCCCGAAGTGATCTTTTTCCCGTCCTTGTAAAAGGTAAAGCTGCTACCTTTAAAGACAATTTCGGCTTCGAAACCTTCGCTTTCTGGGGTGTAGTTGACCCCGGCAAGCCCGCCCGTGGTGCTGGTCCAGCGCCAGGTGCCAGTTAATTTTTCCTTTTCGGGTTTGCTGCAGGCCGTGACTAATACGGAAAGTACTAGCAGGATGACGGCGACTGCCCACATACTGCGGCCTGCTGATGTCTTTATACGCCCCACATTGCGGCCTGCGTATGCTTTTATACGCCCCACATTACGGCCTTCGGCCTTATGTGGGGTTACTTGCACTTCGTGCGCCCCACACTGCGGCTTCGCCTTGTGTGGGGTTAATTGCACTTCGTGCGTGTTGTCCCTCCGGGACTGCTCAAGGAATGTGATTTTTTTCATAATATTCTACATTTTACATTCTTCATTCTACATTTCTTTCTTCCGTCTCGCCGCCACCTTCAGCCGCTGCTGCAATTCTGCCCTTGCGCGGGTGAGCAGCACCTTGGAGTTGGCGACGGAGATGCCGAGCGTTTCGGCAATCTTCGAGTGGGAGTAGTGCTCCACCGCGTAGAGGTTGAAGACGGTGCGCTGCTTGGCGGGCAGTTTGCTGACGGCCTCCAACAGCTCTTCTTGCTTGAACTCCGTTCGCGAAAGCTCTGGGTCGTCTGCAATCTCCTCAACTTCCTGACTGTGGAGGTTCTCGTCCCATTCTACCATCTCTGGACTGTTTCGGAGGTGCATAAGCGCTTGGTTCATAGCGATCTTCATCAGCCAGCCTTCGAAGCTTCCGAATGCATGGAAGGTGGAGGATTTCTCCATGGCGGTGAGGAACGCGTCCTGCGCCAGGTCCTCGGCAAGCGTCCAGTCGGCCACATAGCGGTAGCAAACGCCCACCATCTTCCCGATGTGCCGCCGATATTGTTCCGCCCAGAAAGCTGCTTTCTTCATCCGAATCTTACCTCTGAAATGAAGATGCAAAAATACAAAAAGGTTACATTTTTTTTCTGTGGTTGTCAGAAATGATAGGCCAACCGCATGCCGCCGGTCAAGGAAGAGAAACTGAAGGAGGGACTCCAGCCGAGTGTAGGACTGTATTGCGCGCCCAACAAGACCAGATCCACAGCCATGTCCACGTTTTCGCTGACGCGGAAGCGGAGGCTCGGGCGCAATCCCACTTGGCATAGTTTGAGCTCGTCTGTGAATTCGAATCCGCCCAATGCGTAGAGATCCACAAAGATGCTCTCGTTGTGCCACACGCAGACGCGGACGAAGGGCTCTGCAATACCGGTCACGGCAAAATAGTCATCCCGGCCCGCGCAAATGACGGCTCCTATTCCGGAACCTAAAGCAACCCGGTCGTTAAAGGCATAGCCGACCCAGGCCTCGCCGGAAGCAATGAAATAGCCACGGTATCCGAGGCCGGCCGATCCTCCGAAAAACCATCCGTTTTGTGCCTTTGACATGAAAGCTGCACAAAATAGCAGCGCAAAAAGTAAACTTTTCTTCATTACAATAGATTTTTCGGTGATTAATCGATCGCAAGGCCTCCTTGCGCCGTCTCCTTATACAAACTAGGCAGATCTTTGCCGGTCAGTTTCATCGTTTTCACCACCTTGTCGAAGCTGATGCGGTGCTTGCCGTCCGACATCATTGCGTACAGGTTCGCGTCGAGGGCGCGGAGGGCGGCAAAGGCGTTGCGCTCGATGCAGGGGATCTGCACGAGGCCGCAGATAGGGTCGCAGGTGAGTCCGAGGTGGTGCTCCAGTCCCATCTCAGCGGCGTACTCGATCTGTTGCGGCGAGCCCCCGAAGAGCTGGTTGGCGGCAGCGGCGGCCATAGCGCACGCGGAGCCAATCTCGCCCTGACAGCCCACCTCCGCTCCTGATACAGAGGCGTTTGTGCGGATGATGTTGCCGAAAAGTCCGGCGGTGGCTAAACCGCGGAGGATGTATTTGTCGTTGTAGTCGTGGTTCTGCTTGAGGTGGTAGAGCACGGCCGGCAGCACGCCCGACGAGCCACAGGTGGGCGCGGTGACGATTTTTCCGCCCGCCGCGTTCTCCTCGGATGTCGCTAATGCGTAGGCCGACACGAGGCAGCGGCCCTGCAGCGAGGGCTTGTAGCTCATGGCTTTCACGTAGTATTGCGTGGCCTTCCGCCGCACGTAGAGTCCGCCCGGCAGCACGCCGTTGTTCTGCAGTCCATTCACGATGGTCTTCTGCATCACCTCCCAGCGTTCCGCGAGGAAGTCCCAGATGTCGGGGTCCTCGTGCTGCTCCACGTACTCCCAGAAATTGAGGCCGTATTTCTCCACGTGCTCCACGATTTCCGTCATGCTGTTTTCCTCGTAGCGTTCTTCGTGGTCCATCACGGAGTTTTCGTCGGCCAACTCGCCGCCGCCGATGCTGTAGATTTTCCATTGGTCGGTGACCTCCTCGCCGCGCAGTGCCTCGAAGAGCATGGCGTTGGTGTGGAAGGTGTGCTGGACATCGGGTCTCCAAAGGATTTCCACGGGTTTTGGCGCGAGCGCGTCGATGATGGTTTTGTCGGTGAAGTGACCCTTGCCGGTGGCGGCGAGGCTGCCGTAGAGGGTTACGCGGTAGCCGGAGGCGTCAGCGGCGCGTTCCTTGAAGATTTCGGCCGCACGGTGCGGTCCCATGGTATGACTGCTTGAAGGCCCGTAGCCGATGCGGAATATTTTCTTGATGGATTCCATAGTGACGGATTCTATAAAATGAAAGTGCAAAAGTACACAAAAATAGAAGAAGATGTGACTGATGGTGAAATTTCATTCATTAATTATCGGAAATGGAAATTTCGGGACGGTATCTTTGAAGTTTCCTTTACGGATGTTTTCGGGAAGATAATAGCCGATGTGTCGGAGCACAAAGCTGTCATTTTTTAGGCAAAAATACCAGATCAAGGGGTCGTAACAAAAATCATATTCGCATTTTTTGTATTGAGGAAAGGATTCAGGATCAATAAACTCCATTTTCGACTCGTTCCGGTTCAACATAAATTTGTTCAGCGCCATACAAACCAATTTTCCGTCAATGATAGTGAAACAGTAGGATAAAGAGGTGTCCCATAATTCGCCAGTATAGCATGATGCAGGGTGGTAGCAAGTGAGCGGATATATCTCAATCCATTGGAAGGTGTCGGTAGCCTTTTGGGGAGTGAGTGATCCAAATGCAATAATATCAACATTGTTGCCCGGTGACACCGAGTCCCAGTATCCGACAGTCTCCCGTACAATCCGATGAACTTCCGATTCGGGTGCAACGAAGGTGGTGTCTTCCTTGTCAACAGATTCCGTAATCTCTTTGGAATGGTGGCTACAAGATGCCAGAGTTGTGATTAGAATTACAAAGAACAATATGTCTCTGATTTTTGTCATAAGGTTTGTTTGTTTGTTTGTTTGTTTGTGGTGTTTGATTGTGCAAAGATACATTTTTATGATTCTTCTAAAGTTTTCGTCTTTTCAGTACGTTGGGGGGTAGTATGTCTGCGGCAAATGCCATCCCTCCCGCGCACGCAGGAGAAGATTAAACGCTCCGTCCAGAAGTTTGCGGAGGAACTGAGCTACGCAATGGCGTGATATTCCTGCAGGCGTATGCGGCACGCCCCTACGAATTCTCGATTTACTACTGCCTATTGCCTACTGCCTATTGCCTATTGCCTCATTTCCAGAACTCCACCCACTTTCTCTCCTCTTCGGTGAACACCTCCATGTCACCCTTGTAGTCCGGGTTCGGGAGATACCATGCACACGACTCGAAATAGTCCTGCAATGCCTTGTCCTTGAAGGTGTAGCCCCGGTAGGCGAAGGGTAGGTTTTTCAAGAAACGGCGCTGCTCGGGTGAGAATCTTGTGTAATAAGTGTCCTCTTTCTTGCGTTCGTCGGAAAGCACAATCGGAATGTATTGGTCTTTGAGGGATCCTAAAATGTCTTCAGCCGTGAAATCATCGTCCTCCCCGGACCATGTCCAAGACGAGATGGTCCATTCGCGACGTTGGCTGATGCGCAGCTCCCCTTCGGGATGGAAGTTTTCTTTGTGGAAGCTGATACCTCCATGTTGGATGTGGAAAATGGGTGTCTCGTTGCCGTCGGTAAAGAACCAAACAGTGTCCGAGGTCACTTTCCCCTTGCCAAGAATCTTCCACTCGTCGGCGCTTTGGAAGAAGTCGGGAAAGAGGTAGAATGACACGTGATCCCCGATATTAATATTTAGTGTAAAGTCATCGATTTGGTGGTTTGCCCATCGGTTGGCAGCGGTCAGCACGTAGGGGAAGTAGAACACCTCTTCCACGGAATGGGACAGATCAAAATCGTACGTGTGCTGGATGATGTTCAGTCCCGGTCGGAATTTCGCCTTGAAATGATAGACGTAATCAACGGGCATCTCAATAGGAGAATTCCATGCGGCCAGGGTGTCTTTAATCTGTCGTCGTGTCCAATTCTGGAATTGCCCGTTGACATAGTACTTTGGAGGTGAGTATTTCCCGTTTTCTTCATCGCGACCGAGTTCAACATGTGCGATATCGTATTTGAGCGATTCGCCGTTCATAATGACTTTGAAATTACGGATATGAGGATGCTTTGGAAACAGTTCCATAGGGTCATAGAGGCTGTTGTAGGCTGCCTCTGCCTCGAACCCGACCAGCAACTCCTTCTCGCCCACGGGGTTGAAGAATTCGTAATAGACGGTGACTTCCAGATGGTTGCCCACGCGGTTGATGGTCAGCACCTCCTTTTTCACGCTGATGTCGGTCTCTGTGATGGGAATCAGCTGGTTGCCGGAAGCGTAGAATACGCCGTCGTTAGCGGTGACGAAAATCGCTGACAGACAGCAGAATACTAAGGCGATTAATTTTTTCATAAGGGATGTTTTTGAGGAGGCGAAATTACGAAAAATTTCCGCGTTGCTTGCAATCACTTGTAATCGTTAACTTCTCAGCCAGATCACAGTTTCGCCCTCGTTCAGGAATGACGGGGCGACCTCCACCACCCGTGGGGTGCGGAACCTGCGGACGGCTTCTTTCAGGGCGGAACCCCGGTTGTAGCCGTGAATTACGACAATCTTTTCCGTCCCGCGCGGGGCACGTGCCACCCGCTCGCGAAGGAGTTCCATTGCGTCCTCCACGTACATGCC
>Ga0265299_10001466_pt1 | contig 26856 bp, 25 predicted proteins | sample AusTroGonzalo_MG_4_FD_193485 | JGI IMG/M metagenome (GOLD analysis project Ga0265299, IMG submission 193485) | Bovine rumen microbial communities from tropical cattle in Woodstock, Queensland, Australia - Gonzalo_02 | ecosystem: Host-associated > Mammals > Digestive system > Stomach > Rumen ... | reverse complement strand
AAAGTCTACCGATGATGAGATCCGGGCCCAGTTGGCAACTGTCCTGGAGTACAACAGGTCACGAGGGGAAAAGACCAGAATCCAAGCCCACAGTTATGTATCGGAAAGCAACAATGACATGATAGATGAATGGATAGACCGTCTTGTAGACCGATCCACCCCTGACATAGAGTACTATTTCCAAAAGGGCCAAAGATCAATAGTGATATTCAACGACACCAAGAGTTTGCCCAAGAACATAAGGACCATATTCTCAAGGGACAGCATCATTGACACAAGAGACAACCTACGGACTACACACAGGAGGATCGTGGCATTCGAGAAGGGTGACCAAGAGTATGCCAAGCCCAACAGGGTTCATATCGATGAGTATGACAATATGTTTGTTGTAACAGAACAATCGGCTGAAGGAACTGACCTAAGGGAAATAATAAACGGGCTTCCCGGTGTCTCCGTCGACCAGCAGGGTCTGGTAACCGTAAACGGTAAAAAAGTCAGAAAAGTCTATCTGAACGGAGATGAAATAGACCTTCATTAGCATTAATTAACTAAACAAATCGTTGAGTAACTATTTTAGTAGTTACATTTGCATCGGTACTAGTTACTGATGCATTATGAAACAGAAAGAAATTACCAAGCTTAGTGAGAAGAAGGAGGTCATAATGAACCACTTCTGGGACAAGGGGGAGCTCTTTGTACGTGAACTCCGCGAACTCTACCCCGAGCCCAAGCCACATTTCAATACGCTTTCTACACAGGTACGTGAACTGGAGTCCGACGGATTCCTGGATCACAAGGCATACGGCCCCACCTACCAGTACTTCCCTATCGTAACCCGTGACGAGTACAGCCGTTTCTCCATGGGCGGATTCATAGGCAACTACTTCGGGTCATACCTGAATGCGGTATCGGCCTTTGTCGGTGACGGCAAGGTCTCCATCGGTGAACTGAAAGAGCTTATTGAACATCTGGAAAAGAAAGAAAAATGATGACCTTCCTCACCTACCAATTGAAAGTTGCGGTCATAATGGCCGTCTTCTACATATTCTTCCGTCTGCTGCTTATCAAGGACACATGGCACAGACTGAACAGGATTGTGCTATTGAGTACGGCTTTGCTGTCACTTCTCCTCCCTGTTTGCATTATTACAATCCACAAGACAGAGGTATTGCCTATGCCGGTGGACCAGCTGATGCAAGCCGTCTCAAGCACCCCTGCCCAACCATCCGCACCCTGGTGGCACATAGCGCTGCTGGCAGTCTATGCCGCAGGCGTAATACTTGTTCTGGCCAGGGTTCTGACATCGGTCCATCGCGTACGCAGTATAATAAAGAACGCACGCAAGGAGGTCATGGCCGATGGCACCACGGTATACATAATGCCCGGCAATGCGGCATCATTCAGCTGGATGGGCCACATTGTAATATCAGAGGCCGATTGGAACAATGGTGAAACCGCCATCATCAGTCATGAGAAAGCCCACGTGGCACTCCGCCATTCAATCGATGTTCTTATTACCGATATTATTGCCGCCATACAGTGGTTCAACCCCGCCATCTGGATGCTGCGCATTGACCTGCGCGCCGTCCATGAATATGAGGCCGATGACACCGTACTGCGTAGCGGCACCGACTTACGCAGTTATCAGTATCTGCTCATTAGCAAAGCGGCCGCAATGAACGGATACACAATAGCTAATAATTTCAATCACAGTATTTTAAAAAACAGAATTTTTATGATGGAAAAGGAAAGAACAACCCGAAGGAGTCTGCTTAGAGCACTCTATCTTCTCCCCTTAGTTTGCATTTCTCTGGCACTTAACGCCCAGACTAAGGTCAACTATGTGTTTAAGAACCCCTCAGACCAGGACTCAAAAGTCACGATCGCCAGGATCACTTATGATCAGGATACATTGAAGTATTCCGGACCACTCATCTATGAGAACCCGGAACCCGGAAAGGAGGTTATGAAAATGGAAGCCTACAAATTACCGGACGGAACATCTGTAGATGATGCTATCAAATCACTTCCCGGTGTCCAGGTCGATGAGGACGGCAACATTACCGTTAACGGCAAGCCCGTAAAAAGGATTATGGTCAACGGACAGGATGCCTATCTCAAAGACGGTGAAACACCACTGAATTACCTCAATGAGGTCACTACTCTCATAAACGAAGGCAAATATGACGAAGTAATTGAAAAAATGCCAGGAGTAACAAGGGATCAGGACGGCAACATTACCGTTAACGGAAAGGCCGTAAGCAAGATCCTAGTCAACGGTGAGGAAGTGGAACTCAACAAGACAACTAAGTAACAATCATTTAATAATTCTTATATTTGCAGACCGGAACATCCTTCCGGTCTGCTTTGTTTTCAATATGAGAAAGATCCTTTTTGCATCATTTCTGACCGTGGCCATATCGGCCCTTATCGGTTGTAACCAAAAGACCGGAGAAGTTCCGGTCATCCCCGTAGAGGATTCAGACGCCAAAAACTTCCTGGATGTAATGGCCGATAAACGGACATACATTTTCCTGGATGACAAATCTATTGATGCTACCGTCGCTTTAATAGACAAGGTAATGATTGATGACGGCAAACTGTTCATATCCCATCGTACCGGAACCGGGCTTTATGACGAAAATGAGTATATATCGGTCTTTGATATGGAGGGCCGTTTAATCAACAAAATAAGCCGTATAGGACGCGCCAGAGACGAATATGTAAGCCTTATATCCTGGTGTTTGGATACTGACCGGAAGCAGGTGATAATCAATGATGCATTCAATTCACTCAAGCGATTCTCATATGATGGCAAATATGTTTCATCCCTACCCATGGGTGAGTATGACATATGGAATATCCTGTATGTAAACGGACACATTTATGGCGGCATGCTGATGCCAAACGATAAAGCCGATGACATAATTGAGATTAAGGATGACGGTTCTTTCATACCGTTGCTGCCGTTCAGAGGCTTGTATGATGAAAGCAATTTTACAGGCGGGATAGGCTCTGCACAACAGCATGTTGCCAAGAATCTCAAGGAATTCTACCATTTGCGTTTGTTTGACAATATCCTCTACAGGATAGACGGAGCCAAGGCCGATACATGCAAAATGTTTGACTTTATAAAAAGCGCCCAGGGTAAGGCCGTAATCTTCTTAAGCCCGGAAATGCAGAGTAACCGTCCCTCCTCTACAATTGAGACAAGCAAATACTTTATCTTCGAGGCATACATGATGGATGATGAATTTGCTATTTCATCCTTCCTTTTCTATGTATATGACAAGTCAACGGGAAAGTGCACCCGTTACAGTCCCGAAACCGACAAGGATTTCAGCAACATAATATCCAGATTCCAAATAGTCGGAGCCGATGAAGATGTAATAATAACCACTGCAACACCCAAAGGTGCCCGGTACATTCTGGAGAATGCCGCGGACAAGGTTCCGGAATCAGACCTGGAAATGTTGAAGATCCTTGCCACAAGAGATAACGACGCCATCATTCTGCATCACCTCAAATAACAATATATGGTCCGGTACGTCTATTGTATGATTACTGAACTTATAACTTATCTCAATATGATTTCAAGAGCATTAAAACATGTGTCAAGAGCATTCCTGTTTATGAGTCTTGTTTGCATTTCATTCACAGCCAATGCAACCACAGTAAATAATCCCGAATTTTCCGCCAGCTCAGATTCAATAAGCAAATCTTTCCGTCTGGACAACCTTAAGATCGGTCCTATACTGGAATCTCTCAAGGATATGCTGAACAATATTGCCGATAATTACCCGGAAGATGTTGACCCTGTACCATTAAACCTGAAATTTGATTTCAATCTTGATTTCACTACCTCTCAGCCATTCCTGTTGATTCAGGTAATATACAACACCCTGGCAGGTGATGACGGCATGGTAAATCAGTTGAAAGACAAAGAGATAAAGAAGTTTGACGAGAAGACCCTTAAGAGACTGAAAAAACAGTTCACCAAGAGATCTAACAAAGAAATCAAGAAACTCTGCAAGGGAGACCGTCAGACCCAAAAGGAGCTTAAACACAAAATCAAAAAACTGTTGGACGGCATCCAGATCAAGGAAAAAGAATGAGAGTTTATACAAAAAATATCGTACATGATGTGTGCGGTATTTTTTTTATTCGTACCTTTGTGCCCGTAAGCCGTATGTTGATCCCATCCTGGGAACTCCGATAGCGGCAAACAATCCGAACACATATTCTATAAACAATCCCCATACATCTGGTTACACAGTTGTTTGCGCGGTGTGTGCCATGGGGAGATATAACTAAACATGTACGATATACTTCAATTAAAGAGCAAGAGTCTGGATGAACTTCAGGCAATTGCAAAAGAGATGGGCATCAAGGTTAAGGATGACAAGAACCAGCTGGTATATGATATCCTTGACGAGCAGGCTATTTCAGCCGCTAAGAACAAGCCCGAAAAAGAGCGCCGTGACCGCAAGAAAGTTACCCGCAAGAACGGCCCTGAGAAAGTCTATACCGCCGACGAGAACGGCCAGGCTAAGTCTGTAGAGAAGAAAAACAACGCTCCCAAACCTGAGAAGAAGGAGGTAATTGAGGCAGAAAAGCCCCAGGCTCCCGCTCCCAAGGAGGAGAAACCTCAGGAGGAGAATGCTCCCGCAGCTCAGGGAAAGAAAAAGCGCGGCCGTGGCGGCAATCAGAACAAGCCCAATGCCGAGCAGGCAGCTCCCGCACAGCAGCAGGCAGCCCAGGCTCCCGTTCAGGAGCAGCCCGCAGCTGAGCCCGTCATGAAAGAGGAACTCCCCCAGCCCGCTCCCAAGGCCGATGCTTCAAAGCGTCGCGGACGTCCCCGCAAGCAGCAGGTAGAAGTACCCCTGCCCGAGATTGATGACGAGAACGTGACCATGGCCGTAAATGATTCATACGAGCAGGATGAGGAGCCCGTACGTCAGATTGCAGAGCCGGCACCTGTTCAGGAGCCCGAGCAGGCACCCGTTCAGGAGCAGCAGGAGCAGCCCCGCCAGGAACAGTTCCATGGCGAGCAGCAGTTCCAGCAGCGCCAGCAGAACCAAAACAATCAGAACAACCAGCGTCAGCAGAACCAGAATAACCAGCAGAACCAGAACCGCCGTCAGGAGGAGCGCATGTATGATTTCGGTGACGCTCTCAAGGGTGAAGGCGTTCTTGAGATTATGCCCGATAACTACGGATTCCTGCGTTCATCGGACTACAACTATCTGGCATCACCTGATGACATATACGTATCACAGTCACAGATCAAGCTCTTCGGCCTTAAGACCGGTGATGTTGTGGAGGGTGTTATCCGTCCGCCACGTGAGGGTGAGAAGTATTTCCCGCTGGTAAAGGTGTTCCGTATCAATGGCCTGGAGCCCTCTGTAGCACGTGACCGCGTTCCGTTTGAGCACTTGACACCGTTGTTCCCGGATGAGAAGTTTACTCTTTGCAACGGCAAGAATGACAACCTGTCGGCCCGCGTGGTTGATATGTTCGCCCCCATAGGTAAGGGACAGCGTGCTCTGATAGTAGCACAGCCCAAGACCGGTAAGACCATTCTGCTCAAGGATATAGCTAACTCAATTGCTGCCAACCATCCTGAGGCATACATGATAATGCTGCTCATTGATGAGCGCCCTGAGGAGGTTACCGATATGGCACGCAGCGTTAAGGCCGAGGTTATCGCTTCTACTTTCGATGAGCCCGCCGAGCATCACGTAAAGATTGCCAGCATCGTTATCGAGAAGGCCAAGCGTATGGTTGAGTGCGGACACGATGTAGTTATCTTCCTTGATTCAATTACACGTCTGGCACGCGCCTACAACACCGTAGCTCCTGCTTCCGGCAAGGTTCTCTCCGGTGGTGTCGATGCCAACGCACTGCATAAGCCCAAGCGTTTCTTCGGTGCCGCACGTAACATCGAGAACGGAGGTTCACTCACAATCGTTGCCACCGCCCTGATCGATACCGGCTCCAAGATGGATGAGGTTATCTTTGAGGAGTTCAAGGGTACAGGTAACATGGAGCTCCAGCTGGACCGCAACCTGAGCAACAAGCGTATCTTCCCCGCCGTCAACATCGTTGCATCAAGCACCCGTCGCGACGACCTGCTGCTTGACCAGACTACTCTGGACCGCATGTGGATACTGCGCAAGTACCTGAGCGACATGAATCCCATCGAAGCCATGGAGTTCGTCAAGTCCCGCCTGGAAACAACCATCGACAACGCCGAGTTCCTGGCCAGCATGAATTCCTAAACAATAAAAAAATCCCGCCGGTGAGCGGGATTTTTTATTTCCAGATTTAAAGTTCAGAAAGGCAGGTCGTCTTTCTCGTTGCTTGGAGCGAATGGATCGGGAGCCGAAGCTGCGGGAGCGGCATCGACGTAGGGCTGTGCTGCGGGAGCTGCGCCGTTAACGTCGTGGCTTACGCGCCATGCACGGATATCATTGTACCAACGGCCGTTGAACTCGCGCGCGTTGATGTCAAAACTTACTACAACCTCGTCACCTATATTGATGGCGGCCTGCTGTATCTTATCCTCACCGAAGATGCTGAACATCATCTTCTTGGGATACTGCTCACCGATGGTTTCCAGTACGTATTCCTGTATTTTCCACGGATTTCCTGAACTCTTTGCCACACCTGAACGGGCCTCAAGTACAGCGATAATTTTACCTGTTATATCCATTTCTTTATGATTAGTTTTAGTCTATGCGCGAAATTAAAACTTTTCCTTTTTCCGCCCCACATTTTTCCATGCTATTTTTTCCACATTACCGTTACTTTTCCCTATCTTTGTGAGACGCACTAACTGACTAAAAACAAAAAGAAATATATATGAATTTTACTGTATCCAGCTCGGCACTTTCAAGCCGTCTGTCGGCCATCAGCCGCGTTATTAACCCTAAGGCTATCTACCCTATTCTTGAGGATTTCCTGTTCCGTATCGAGAACGGCAAACTGACTGTTACCGCCGCCGATAATGACACCACTCTGGAGACCATTATCGACCTCGTGGATTCAAATGCAGACGGTCAGATTGCACTGCCCGCCAAGACTCTTCTTGACGCCCTCAAGGAGATCCCCGAGCAGCCCCTGACATTCAACGTAAACGAGAGCAACTACGAGATAACCGTAAACTACCAGAACGGTGAGTACAAGATGGTCGGCCAGAACGCCGATGAGTACCCCACCCCCGCCGTACTTCAGGAGGGTTCAGTAAGTCTGGAGATATCGGCCCAGATCCTTTCAGACGGTCTGGCACGTACTATTTTCGCAACGGCCGATGACGAGCTCCGTCCCGTCATGAACGGTATCTATTTCGACATCAACGAGGAGGGTGCCACATTCGTAGCTTCCGATGGCCACAAGCTGGTTTGCAACCGCAACAACAACGTAAAGGCCGACGGCAAGTCATCATTCATCCTGCCCAAGAAGCCCGCATCACTCTTCCGTTCACTCATAAGCAAGGAGGCTGAGAACATCACAATCGAGTTCGACAGCCGCATTGCACGTTTCTCACTGCCTGAGTTCCGTATGGTATGCCGCCTCATCGACGGCCGTTACCCCAACTACGGATCAGTTATCCCGCAGAACAACCCGCATCACCTGGTTATTGACCGTCAGACTCTGGTAACAGCCCTGCGTCGTGTATCAGTATTCTCACCTGCCAGCAGCGGTCTTATCAAGCTGCGCATTGAGAAGGACAAGGTGGACATCTCTGCCCAGGATATTGATTTCTCAACATCAGCCAAGGAGAGCCTGGCATGCCAGTATGAGGGCACCAACATGAGCATCGGTTTCAAGGCCGGCTTCCTGATTGATATCCTCAACAACATCCCCAGCCAGGAGATCACACTCCAGCTGGCTGATCCCTCACGCGCAGGCGTGATTGTACCCACCGAGCAGGCTGAGGGCGAGAATCTGCTTATGTTGCTCATGCCAATGGTTCTGAACGACTGATGAAACTGAATCTTGACAAACCGGTAGTGTTCTTTGACCTGGAGACCACAGGCACCAACACATCTCAGGACCGCATTGTAGAGATCTCTTATCTCAAGGTATCTCCCAACGGCAATGAGGATATGCACACCCGCCGTATCAACCCCGAGATGCACATCCCCGAGCAGGCATCGGCCGTACACGGCATCTATGATGATGACGTAAAGGACTGCCCCACCTTCAAGGAGGTTGCCAAGGAGATTGCACGTGACTTTGAGGGAAGCGACATTGCAGGATTCAACTCCAATCGTTTCGACGTGCCCCTGCTGGCCGAGGAGTTCCTGCGCGCAGGCGTTGACATTGACCTGAGCCGTCACCGTTTCATTGACGTACAGGTAATATTCCACAAGATGGAGCAGCGCACCCTTACCGCCGCCTACAAGTTCTACTGCGGCAAGGACCTGACCGATGCCCACAGCGCCGACGGTGACACCCGCGCCACCTATGAGGTGCTCATGGCTCAGCTGGACCGCTACCCGGATGATCTCAAGAATGACATGGCATTCCTCTCGGAGTTCTCATCATTCACTCGCAACGTGGACTTTGCAGGCCGCATTGTACGCAATGACAAGGACCAGGAGGTGTTCAACTTCGGAAAATATAAGGACATGCCTGTTGTTGAGGTGTTCAAGCGTGATCCCGGATACTACTCCTGGATCCTGCAGGGTGATTTCCCCCTCAACACCAAACAGGTACTTACTAGAATAAAACTGCAGTCCAGATAATGGATATACTGAACGGAAAACATATTGTTCTGGGTGTGACCGGAAGCATAGCAGCCTACAAGGCCGCATTCCTGGTACGTCTGCTCATCAAACGCGGAGCCGAGGTCCAGGTTGTAATGACACCGGCAGGAAAGGAGTTCATAACTCCCCTCACCCTCTCCACACTTACCCGCAAGCCCGTGGTAAGCGAGTTCTTTGACCGTCGCGACGGCTCATGGAACAGCCACGTGGACCTTGGTCAGTGGGCCGATGCCATGCTGATAGCCCCCTGCACCGCCTCCACAATCGGAAAGATGGCAAGCGGTGTGGCCGACAATATGCTTATCACCACCTACTACTCAATGAAGGCTCCGGTATTCATTGCACCCGCAATGGACCTGGATATGTACCGTCATCCCGTTACACAGCACAATCTGGAGACCCTTCGCTCTATCGGCAACATCATCATCGAGCCCGCCAGCGGTGAACTTGCAAGCCAGTTGGTAGGCAAAGGCCGCATGCAGGAGCCGGATGAGATTGTAGCCGCACTTGAGGAGTATTTTTCAAAGCAGGCCCAGCTTTCAAAAAAAAAAGTCCTGATAACAGCGGGACCGACCTATGAGCAGATTGACCCGGTTCGCTTTATAGGCAACTGGTCAACCGGCAAGATGGGATTCGCACTGGCCGAGGAGTGTGCCTCACGCGGTGCCGAAGTCACTTTGATAGCAGGTCCTGTAAACCTGACCACCCAAAACCCCAACATCAAACGCATTGATGTAAAGTCTGCCCATCAGATGTATGAGGCAGCGATGGAGAATTTCCCAGGCAGCGATGCCGCCATCCTCTGCGCCGCCGTGGCCGATTTCACTCCCGCGGTAACATCGGACACCAAAATCAAGCGCAAGGGCGATATGACCATCACCCTTAAGCCCACTGAGGATATTGCAGCCGCTCTTGGTGCCATCAAGCGCCCTGACCAGAAGATGGTAGGATTTGCCCTTGAGACAGACCATGAGGCCGCAAACGCGCAGGGTAAGCTGGAGCGCAAGAATCTGGATTTCATTGTTCTGAATTCACTTAATGACAAAGGTGCGGGATTCGGTTATGATACCAACAAGGTTACTCTGATTGACCGCAAAGGCAGCCAGGAACTGCCGCTGCAGTCCAAGAAGAACGTAGCCAAGGCCATCATCGACAAACTGGCCAGACTGCTCTTCTGCCTGGCATTCCTGCTCATGCCCTTCAAGGCTCAGGCGCAGGAACTGGACCCTACCCTTACAGTCAACACATCCAAGATACAGGGTACTGACAAAGATGTTTTCAAGTCACTTGAGAACGCCATAAAGGAACTGCTCACACATCAGGTATGGACCGAGTACCATTTTACCGCAAAGGAGCGCATTCAGTGCAACTTCAACCTCATAATAAACACCTATGAGGCACAGAGCGGCAAGATGAACTGCGAGCTTACCGTGCAGAGCAGCCGTCCCGTATACGGATCAACCTACAACACCACCGTGTTCAATTTCCGTGACACTCAGGTGGAGTTTAACTACACGGAGCAGGACCGTCTGGAGTACATGCCCGGCATGACCCCAGACAACAACCTGACCGCAATCCTGGCTTATTACAGCCTGCTTATCATCGGACTTGATTTTGACACCATGTCACCCAACGGCGGCACGGACATACTGCGTCAGGTCGAGAACATAGCAGCCAACGCACAGTCACTCGGCAGCGGATGGCGTTCATTCGACAGCCAGGCCAACCGCTACGCCATCATCAACGACTACATGAACGGCACCATGGCGTCTTTCCGCCAGCTGCAGTACAAGTATCACCGTCAGGGCCTGGATGACATGTCAGCCAATGCAGACCGCGGCCGTGCCACCATCACCGAGAGCCTTGATCTGCTCAAACAGGCCAAACAGGCCAAGAGCACATCGGCCCTGCCTACCCTGTTCACCGAGATCAAGAAGACTGAGCTGGTGAGCATCTACAGCGCAGGCGTAAACAAGGAGAAGCAGAAGGTAAAGGAGCTTCTCAGCCAGGTGAACCCTTCACTCACCAATGAATGGGATGCCATTAAAACAGACTGATGCTTAAGGAAATACACATAAACAGCTACGTTCTGATAGACCGTCTGGACATAGATTTCCAGGAGGGCTTTTCAGTTATGACCGGTGAGACAGGCGCCGGTAAATCCATCATTCTGGGTGCCATGAACCTGTTGCTTGGAGGACGCGCCGACTCCAGAACCATAATGCAGGGCGCCGACAAATGTACCATTGAAGGCAGTTTCTCAATTGCCGGATACGGTCTGGAGTCCTTCTTTACCGAGAACGGATTGGACTACTACCCCGACGACACCACACTCCGCCGCGAACTCCTGCTGTCCGGCAAGAGCCGCGCATTCATAAACGACACCCCGGTATCGCTCAACCAGATGCGTGACCTGGGCTGCCGACTAATTGACATACACTCACAGCACCAGAACCTGGCATTGGGCACACAGTCCTTCCAGCTGGATGTTGTGGATACAATAGCTTCAAACAGCACCATCAAGGCCTCATACGAGCAGAGTTTTGACAACTGGTCCGCCCTCAAGACCGAACTGGCACGCCTCAAGGCCGAATTTGAGTCCGATAACACCGACCGCGAGTATCTGGAGTTCCAGCTTAAGGGTATTGACGATGCCCGTCTCAAGGAGGGTGAACTCCAGGAACTTGAACAGGAGTCCGATATCCTGGAACATGCCGAGGAGATAAAGCAGGAGCTTTACCGTGCATCGGAACTCATCTCTGGCGATGAGGAGGGCACGCTGACACGTCTTCGCGGCGCACTGCAGTCACTCCGCTCGGCACAGAAGAACTGGCCGCAGGCAGAGGAGCTCTCAGAGCGTCTGGACAGCTGCCTGATTGAACTCAAGGATATAGCCGAGACCGTTGATGACGCTCAGGAGAACATAAACTTCGATCCCGCCCGTCTGGAACAGGTAAACGAGCGTCTGGATCTGATTTATACCCTTCTCAAAAAGCACAAGAAGGAGAATATTACAGAGCTTCTGGAACTGGCCGAGAGCATTCGCACACGTCTGGACCGCAGCGGCTCATACGAGCTTGACATAGAGAAACTCACCCGCCAGGTTGAGGCTGCACGCGCCGAGATGCAGAAGAGAGCAGCAGAGCTCACCAAATCCCGCTTTAAAGCATCGGACACCATAATTAAGGACATCAAGGCGCTGCTTGTGCCGCTTGGCATTCCCAATGTCCAGTTCGGCATAGACATACAGCCGGCCGCCGAGTTTGACCGCACCGGTCATGATGACCTCAAGTTCATGTTCTCTGCCAACAAGGCAGTACCCATGCAGGAGATATCACTGGTAGCATCAGGCGGTGAAATAGCCCGTGTAATGCTCTCTGTCAAGTCTCTCATAGCAAGCGTACGCACCCTGCCCACCATCATCTTTGATGAGATTGACACGGGCGTATCGGGCGCAGTGGCCGAAAAGATGGCTCTGCTTATGGAACAGATGGCCGGCGGAGGCCGTCAGGTCCTGGCCATCACCCACCTGCCCCAGATCGCAGCGCTTGGCCACACCCACTACAAAGTTTACAAGACCGAGGAGAAGGATGCCACACGCACCCGCATAGCGCTCCTTGACTATAATGAAAGAATACGTGAGATTGCCTCAATGATGAGCGGCGCTACACTCACCCAGGCGGCTCTTGACAATGCAAAAACACTGATTGACAATAATGGAAGATGAAATGATATTCGGCATACGTGCCGTGATTGAAGCAGTTCAGGCCGGCAAGGAGATTGACCGCCTGCTCATTAAGAAAGATATGCAGGGAGACCTCTCAAAAGAGCTCTTTGCTGCCATCAAAGGATTGGATATTCCCGTTCAGAGAGTACCCGTGGAGCGTCTGAACCGCATCACCCGCAAGAATCACCAGGGCGTGATAGCCTTCACCACACAGATCACCTACCAGCATGTGGAGGATCTTGTCCCCACCCTGTTCGAGGAGGGCAAGGATCCCTTCTTTGTACTTCTGGACGGTGTGACCGATGTCCGCAACTTCGGAGCCATAGCCCGTACCGCAGAGTGCGCAGGCGTGGATGCCATCATCATCCCTTCCAAGAACAGCGTAAGCGTAAATGCCGATGCCATCAAGACATCAGCCGGAGCACTCCATACGCTTCCCGTCTGCCGTGAGAATCAGATAAGCTCAACCATCAAATATCTCAAGAACTGCGGAATCCGCATTGTAGGAGCCACCGAGAAGGGTGACAAGGACTACACCAAGGGTGATTACACAGGCCCCGTATGCCTTATCATGGGAGCCGAGGACAAGGGCATCCCGCAGGAACATCTGGCACTCTGTGACGAATGGGCACGAATTCCCATCCTGGGCAAAATCGAGTCCCTGAACGTCTCAGTCGCAGCCGGAGTCCTCATGTATGAGATAGTCAAGCAAAGACTCTGACAATTTGTCGCAAAACAGCGTTTGGTCTGTTTGTTGCGTGTCATTCCATAGAAATAAAAGCATAAGACTATGGAATACAATCAGAACAAACCGCAGAACCTTGAGCAGTTCGCCATTAATCTTAATGAGCGGGCCCGCAAGGGTAAACTCGATCCGGTCATAGGCCGTGACGAGGAGATAAGGCGTGTTCTACAGATACTGAGCCGCCGAACCAAGAACAATCCTATCCTGATAGGTGAACCGGGTACCGGTAAGACCGCCATAATTGAGGGTCTCGCCCAGCGTATTGTGCGCGGCGATGTACCCGAGAACCTTAAATCCAAGACCGTCTATTCACTTGACATGGGCGCGCTCGTAGCAGGCGCCAAATATAAAGGTGAATTCGAGGAGCGTCTTAAAGGCGTAATAAATGAGGTGATCCAGTCCGATGGCAGTTTCATACTGTTCATCGATGAGATTCATACACTTGTTGGAGCCGGAGCCGGCGAAGGCGCCATGGATGCCGCAAACATCCTCAAGCCCGCCCTGGCCCGCGGTGACCTTCGCGCAATAGGTGCCACCACCCTGAACGAGTATCAGAAGTACTTTGAGAAGGATAAGGCCCTGGAGCGTCGATTCCAGACCGTAATGGTCGACGAGCCCGACGTACAGAGCTCAATATCCATCCTGCGTGGACTTAAGGAGCGCTATGAGAACCACCACAAGGTTCGTATCATGGATGAGGCCGTAATAGCCGCCGTTGAGCTCTCAAACCGCTACATAACCGACCGTTTCCTGCCCGATAAGGCCATTGACCTTATGGATGAGGCCGCAGCCAAACTGCGTATGGAGCGTAACTCCGTCCCCGAGGAACTGGATGAGATAACCCGCCGTCTCAAACAGCTTGAGATTGAGCGTGCCGCCATCAAGCGCGAGAACGACACCGTCAAGCTCAAACAGCTTAATGCTGAGATTGACGACCTGCAGAAACAGGAAAAGACCATCCGTGAGAAATGGGAGTCCGAGAAGAACCTGGTATCACGCATACAGCAGGACAAGCAGCGCATTGAGCAGCTCAAAATTGAGGCCGATAACGCCGAACGTGACGGCAACTACGGCCGTGTAGCCGAGATCCGTTACGGAAAACTCAAGGAACTTGAACAGGACATAGCAAACATTCAGGAGGAACTCCACTCCAAGCAGGGCGACAGCGCCCTTGTAAAGGAGGAGGTAACCGCCGATGACATAGCCGAGGTGGTATCACGCTGGACCGGCATACCCGTAAACCGTATGCTGGAGAGCGAGCGTGAGAAACTGCTGCACCTTGAAGAGGAACTGCACAAACGTGTAGTCGGTCAGGAAGAGGCAATCAGCGCAGTAGCCAATGCCGTTCGACGCAGCCGCGCCGGACTGCAGGATCCCAAGCGTCCTATAGGCAGTTTCATATTCCTGGGTACCACCGGTGTAGGTAAGACAGAACTTGCCAAGGCCCTTGCCGAATACCTCTTCAATGATGAAAAACTCATGACACGTATAGACATGAGTGAATATCAGGAGAAGTTCTCCGTGACTCGTCTTATAGGAGCGCCTCCCGGATACGTAGGTTATGACGAGGGCGGTCAGCTTACAGAGGCCGTACGCCGCAAACCCTACTCCGTCGTACTGTTCGATGAGATCGAGAAGGCTCACCCGGATGTGTTCAACATTCTGCTGCAGGTACTTGATGACGGCCGTCTTACCGATAACAAGGGACGTACGGTAAACTTCAAGAACACCATAATAATCATGACCAGCAACCTGGGAAGTGATTATATACGTGAAAAGTCCGCTCAGATAGGCTCATCTGATGCCCAGCGTCAGGAGTGGCTCGAGGAGACCCGCAAACATCTGCTTGACATGCTTAAGCAGACCATACGTCCGGAGTTCCTGAACCGTATTGATGAGACCGTTGTATTCATGCCTCTGCGTGAATCCGAGATACGTCAGATAGTCAAGCTGCAAATTCAGGGTGTATGCCGTATGCTTGCTGAGAGCGGAATCAACCTGACAATTGATGATTCTGCCATAGACATAATATCAAAAGCCGGATTTGATCCTGAATTCGGTGCCCGTCCTGTCAAACGAGCCTTGCAGACTATGCTGCTGAATAATCTTTCAACGATGATTCTGTCAGGGCAGATTGACCGCAACAAGCCTGTAAAGGCATCAGGTGTGAACGGGCAACTGGTTTTCAGTTAATGAGATAGGTATAAAAAACAACCCCGAGTGACTACAATCAAATCACTCGGAGTCGTTTTCTATCAATTATTGGAAAAGGTATAGGATTTAATTATTTTTTCCTTTTTTGTTCGTGACAAAATTAGTTACGGAATTATTCACGACTTTATTAATTGTTCCCAAATCCATTAATGTTTGTTCCATATAAATGGTCAAAACAACAAATTCACAAATTTTAAAGAATAGCATTCAGTGAATGGCATTTTTTTGGAAATAAAACGGGATACTAGTAAGGTGGTATCAAAAAATCAATTACCTTTGCAACCGCAAATGCAAATGGTACCTTGACCGAGCGGCTAGGTATCGGTCTGCAAAACCGAGTACGGCGGTTCGAGTCCGCCAGGTACCTCCAAACGAGAAACCGGTCCATGAAGACCGGTTTTTCTGTTTGGAGGCACCGGACAATACCTATTAAAAATGACAGCAAAAGCAGTTATACGTTCTATGAGGCTCAGGACCCTGCCTCTTTCTACGGCGGGGATCGTTATGGGTATTATGCTGGCTTGTGCGGGGCATAGGGTTCCCTGGTACGTTATTGTTCTTACTATTCTGACTACCGTTTCACTTCAGATTCTTTCCAATCTTTCCAATGAGCTGGGTGATTGGCTTAGCGGTGTGGACGGCGAGGACAGGTCGGGACCTCAGTACAGTATGCAGGAGGGTGGCCTTACCGAGGATGATATGCGTTCTTGCATCAGGATCATGGTTCTGGTGTGTTGCATATTCGGTCTGGGAATGATCCGAGCATCGTTCAAAACCATATTCTGCATAGAATCCGAGAGTCTGATAGTTCTGGGCGCTGCCGCAATCTGGGCCGCCATGCACTACACGCTTGGAAAAAAGCCTTACGGATACAGGGGGCTGGGAGATCTCTTCGTGTTTATTTTTTTCGGACTCGTTCCGGTAACCGGAGGATACTTTGTATGCGCCCACGCCATTGAGCCCACCACCCTCATCCCCGGAGCAGCGATAGGACTCTTCAGCGTAGGAGTCCTGAACGTGAACAACATCCGAGACATGAAAACCGATGCCGCAAACCGCGTTACCGTTCCGCTCAAACTGGGCGAACACCGCGCCAAGATATACCACACCATACTGATAACAGGCGGATGGATCCTGATGCTGCTGTTTACAATACTGTTTACCGCCGGCTGGACACCATACCTTTATATAATCACCCTCCCACTCTATGCAAAGCATCTTGCGGGAGTCTGGAAACGCTCCGGCCGTGAGTTGGATCCTATGCTGCCCATGCTGGTAATTTCAACATTCATCTTTGCCCTGCTTGCAGGCACAGGTTACATTCTCCAATAAATATGCCCAAGAAAGAAGGAATACGTGAGCTTTTTGACGATATAGCAGTCAAGTACGACCGCTTCAACCATATATCCTCATTCGGAGCCGACCGTTCGTGGCGTCGCAAGGCTGTCCGTGCCATTGCCGATACAGACCAGCCCATTGAGGTCCTTGACGTGGCAACCGGTACGGCCGATTTCGCCATTGCAGTCACAAAGAAAGCTGCTCAGGGCTCACATGTGACAGGAATAGACCTCTCAGAGGGCATGCTTGAGGTTGGAAAAACCAAATGCCAGGGACTGCCCATTGACCTTGAAGTCGGGGATGCCGAGAACCTGCGCTTTGCCGACGGCACATTTGACCGCGTCTGCGTAGCTTTCGGAGTACGCAACTTTGAGAACCTCATGAAGGGTCTCAAGGAGATGCTCCGCGTACTCAAGCCCGGAGGCAAGCTGATAATCCTGGAACTCTCCTACCCCAAGAACCGTCTGATTTTCAGCTTCTACAAGTTCTATTCACTTAAGATACTTCCCAAAATAGGCGCATCAATGACAGGCAACGCCGGAGCGTTCACCTACCTGCCCGATTCCATACTCAAATTTCCGCTCCCCGAGAAATTCATCCCCATGCTCAAGGAGACAGGTTTCTCCACAGTACGCGCACGCCAGTTCATGTTCGGCGTATGCCGCATGTATTGCGCTGTAAAATAGGTGCGTAATGACAACCGACCGACTTTTTTTATAATTTCGCAACCATAATACAACCAATAAAGACATAACTACTGATGAAAAAGAAAATTCCTAACCTAATCCTTGCATTTGCGTCATTCTCAGCATTAATGTTTATCGGATGTGATAAAGAAGATCCGGATGCCATCAAGATGGACGAAGTTAGCGTAGGAGCTCAGACAGTAATGTGTGCCGACGGAAATGAATATCAGGTCGTAGACCTTGGTCTGACTTCAGGAAACCTCTGGGCCACATGCAACCTGGGAGCCACCAGCCCCGAGCAGTCCGGCTCATACTATGCATGGGGTGAGATTGAGCCCAAGACCCAGTTCGGATGGGATACATACACACATTCCAAAACCCTTGACACCGGCAATGAATACATTACAAAATACTGCACTGACAGTATATACGGAAGGCCGGATCAGGAAACAAAACTGGCCAAGGAAGACGATGCGGCATACATGCTTTTGGGAAAAGACTGGCAGATTCCTGAAAAGAGCGATTTCAACGAACTCATGACCAAAAAGAACTGCAACATCAAATGGTGCAAACTCAACGGCGTAGGAGGTTTTCTCTTTACCAGCGTCCGCAAGGGTTATGAAGGCAACAGCATTTTCATTCCTCTGGCAGGCATGAATGATTGGGACAAGACAAGGTGGGCCGGTCAGATGGGCTGGTACTGGTGCAACACCCTCTATTATGATCTGGGCGACGGAACCGACCCCGACTATGTTCCCCATTATAAATCAGACGAGGCAGCATCCTTACGGCTGGAGCACACTGACGTTGACAATCACCTTGTCAAGTCAAGAGCGCGCCGCGTAGGCCTTCCAATCCGTCCGGTTTATAAGGGCGAATTATAATTTAACGCAAAATAATACAACAAATATTCATAATTCCCATTCTTGAATTATCTTTGCACCCGATTCAGAAAAGATGGATATGGCTATAAATTTCAGGGAGATAGCAGGAGCTTTCGTGGTTCTCTTCGCTATTTTGGATATTACAGGGTCAATTCCTATCATTATTGACCTGCAGCACAGGACAGGAAAGGTTCCCGCTTTCAAGGTGACTATCATTTCCTGGCTTCTGCTCACCATTATCTATTTCCTTGGTGACGGTATTCTGTCTCTTTTCGGCGTAGATATCGAATCATTCGCCGTAGCCGGTTCAATTGTGATCCTGGCAATCGGATTCGAGATGATCTTTGATATCACGATATTCAAATACGATTCAGGCCCCAAGGAACTCTCATCATTCGTTCCCCTTGTATTCCCCCTCATTGTAGGTGCAGGTTCATTCACCACCCTGCTCTCTCTGAAAGCTGAGTATCAGGCCATCAACATCATGATTGCCCTTGGCTTGAACATGATATTCATATTCGTGGTGCTCAGGTCAATCAACCGCATTGAAAAGATCCTTGGCCCCGGTCTTATCTACGTCCTCAGGAAGTTCTTCGGAATTATCCTGCTTGCCATTGCAGTGAAGCTTTTCACTACCAACATAGGACGCATCATAGGATGATACATCCCTAAACTTTATATGACGGCGGCTCCTTACGGGGGGCCGCTTTTTGTTGATAAATAATAACATGTGCCATACGTCCGATTACGCAATAATTGGGTAACTTTGCACCATATTTAATAAAAGGAATGATAGAAAAGCACCTCGTCCTTAATGATGCCGACCCCGCAGTGTTTTACGGAGTCAACAATACCAATATGCAACTGCTTAAGGCACTGTTCCCAAAGCTTCGCATAGTGGCACGCGGCAACGTGATCCGCGTAATGGGTGATGAGGATGAAACGGCACGTTTTGAGCAGGCTGTACGCCAGCTCGAGATGTACTGCGCCAAGTACAACTCACTCAAAGAGGAGGTTATAGTAGACATAGTTAACGGCGACGAGCCTAACGGTGAGAAGAGCTCCGATGTGATACTGTTCGGTGTCACAGGACGTCCCATCATGCCCCGCAGCGTCAACCAGAAGAAACTGGTGACTGATTATGCTGATCATGACATGCTCTTTGCCATCGGCCCCGCCGGATCAGGCAAGACCTATACCGCCATTGCACTGGCAGTACGCGCCCTCAAGAACAAGGAGGTAAAGCGTATAGTTCTGTGCCGTCCCGCAGTTGAGGCCGGTGAGAAACTGGGATTCCTGCCGGGTGATATGCGTGAAAAGATAGATCCGTTCCTGCAGCCTCTCTATGACGCTCTCCAGGATATGATTCCTACGGCCAAGCTCAAGGAGTACATGGATCTGAACATAATACAGATTGCACCTCTGGCATTCATGCGCGGACGTACCCTGAATGACGCAGTGGTTATTCTGGATGAGGCCCAGAACACCACCCCGCAGCAGATCAAGATGTTCCTTACCCGCATGGGCTGGAACACCAAGATGATCGTAACGGGTGACCTCACTCAGATTGACCTGCCGCCCACACAGATATCAGGCCTGGTTCAGGCGCTTGACGTTCTGGAGGGAATCGAGGGTTTGAGCATTATCCGCATGACCAAGAAGGATATTGTCCGCCACAAGCTGGTTACACGCGTTGTAGACGCCTATGACCGCTATGAGCAGGCCCACAAGACAGATAAAAGAACTAAAAAACAAGATAACAATGAGTAACGCACTTACAAGAACAGACTTCAACTTCAAAGGACAGAAGAGTGTTTATCACGGTAAAGTCCGTGACGTGTATAACATTGACGACGACCTGATGGTAATGGTTGCCACTGACCGTATATCGGCCTTTGACGTTATCCTGCCCAAGGGTATTCCCTTCAAGGGCCAGGTGCTCAACCAGATTGCCGCCAAGTTCCTGGATGCTACAGCTGACATCTGCCCCAACTGGAAGCTGGCCACTCCCGATCCTATGGTAACCGTAGGTCTCAAGTGCGAGGGTTTCCGCGTAGAGATGATCATCCGCGGTTATCTGACCGGCTCAGCATGGCGTGACTACAAGAACGGCTGCCGCAACCTTTGCGGTAACATCCTGCCCGAGGGCATGAAGGAGAACCAGAAGTTCGCAGAGCCCCTGATCACCCCCACCACCAAAGCTGAGGAGGGTCACGATGAGAACATCTCCAAGGAGGAGATCATCAAGCAGGGTCTGGTAAGCAAGGAGGATTACGAGGTTATGGAAAAATACACCCGTGCCCTCTTCAAGCGCGGTACCGAGATCGCTGCCCAGAAGGGTCTGATCCTGGTTGACACCAAATATGAGTTCGGCAAGCGTGACGGTAAGGTTTACCTGATCGATGAGATCCACACTCCCGACAGCTCACGTTACTTCTACGCTGACGGCTATCAGGAGAAGTTTGAGAAGGGTGAGCCCCAGAAGCAGCTTTCAAAGGAGTTCGTACGCCAGTGGCTCATTGAGCATAACTTCATGAACCAGCCCGGTCAGGTTATGCCCGAGATCACCGATGCATATGCCGATACAGTTTCTGAGCGCTACATTGAGCTTTACGAGCACATTGTAGGTGAGAAATTCGTTAAGGAGAGCGGTACAGACCTTGCCGCCCGTATTGAAAAGAACGTAACCGCCTGGTTGGCAAAAAGATAATTGATTATGGCATTCCCTTTCCTTGTTGTTCTTGCCATCATTTTCATGGTACTGGTAAAGAACGTGAACGCTAAGCTTAACAATCCCGATGACACATCATTCGGGAGTGAGACCGGTACCCCTCAAGTTGAGGAGGTTAAAGATGATGATTTCCCGCCCGTAGACGAGGTATTCAAGAACGACAAGGAGCCTGAAAGGGAGCCCGAGCCCGTATTCACCCAGACCCGGGAGCCACAGCCAGAGCCTGAGCCCCAGCCGGAACCGCAGCCGGAACCCGCAGTTCCGCTCAAGACTTATGACAGTCTCTACGGACTCATAGGCAAACCTCTGGCCCACTCCACATCAATGGTTCGCTTCAACAAGTTCTTCCGTGACCAGCACATCAACGCCCACTACAACAACTATGAACTTGAGAGCATCGAGGATGTGACAAAACTGATTGAGAAATACCCCAATCTTCGCGGCTTCAACGTGACGATACCCTACAAGCAGGATATCATCCCCTACCTGAACCGTCTGGACGAGACGGCGCAGTCAATAGGCGCAGTAAACACCGTAAAGGTGCTTCACCGTGACGGTGGCGTGGAGCTGGTTGGTTACAATACTGACTGGACCGGTTTCACCAAGTCATTCGGCGAGCTGCTCGAGGGGCACAGCAAGGCGCTCATACTGGGAACCGGAGGCGTATCAAAGGCAGTCAAGTATGCTCTTGACAAGATGGGAATAGAGAACAAGTTCGTATCACGCAACTCAAACTTCGAGATTATGGGATACTACGAGCTCTCACCCTCTGTTATGGAAGAGTATGACGTGATTGTGAACTGCACTCCCATGGGAATGTGGCCCGATGTAAACCAGTGCCCCGATATCCCCTACACCTTCCTGTCTGAGAAGCATCTGCTTCTGGATGTCATAGCCAATCCCGATGAGACAACCTTCATGAAGAAAGGCCGTGAGCACGGTGCCACAGCCAAGGGAGGCAAGGATATGCTCGAGCAGCAGGCTGTAGCCGCATGGGAGATCTGGGAAAGAATTGGAGAATAATGAGAAGATTTGCACTCGTACTGTTTCTGCTGTTCGGCTCACTCCTGGCTGTAGCCAAGGTTTACAAGCCTGCAGACATCAAACCTGTCCATCTGGAGGACAGAAACCGTTACGTGTGCAATCCTGACGGAATACTTTCACGCTCCGCCGTTGACCGCATAGATGCCGCCTTCCGCACAATTGAGGACAGCACCGGCATACAGACTCTTGTCGCAGTCGTTACGGATATCGACCCTGATGACTGCTTTGAGTTTGCCCACCAGTTGGGTGAAAAGGTCGGCGTAGGCCGCTCAAGTTCAGACAACGGCCTGGTCATACTGCTCAGTACCGGCGAGCGCTGCATCCAGTTTGCTACCGGATACGGAATTGAGGGCGTTCTGCCCGATGCCCTGTGCAAGCGCGTCCAGGAACGTTACATGAACCGTTACTTTGCCGATGACAACTGGGATGAAGGTATGATTGCAGGCGCCGAGGCGCTCAGGGACATCCTGCTCAAAGGCGAGTATGCCGATGATGACGAGTTCAACAGGGTGGCAGTTCTTGGCGGTCTTGGCATACTGCTGGCAGCGTTCATTTTTGTAGTCGTAATTGCGGTTATCATAGACCGTCGCAGCCGCAAATGTCCCCAATGCGGACATATTGCCCTCAAGCAGGTTGGTGTTTCGACCATATCAAAGATGAACGGCATCAAAAAGGAACTGATTACCTTCAAGTGCAGCCACTGCGGTCACGTCATGTCAAGGAACCGCACATCATACTACTCTACCGGTAGTCGCGGAGGCGGACCGCATGTAGGCGGAGGTTTCGGAGGCGGAAGCTTCGGAGGCGGAAGCTTCGGAGGCAGTTACGGAGGCGGCCATTTTGGCGGCGGAGGTGCCGGATCACGTTTTTAAAAAGGAGATATAAATCAAAACCGATACAGTTATGAAAAAGAAGAGTATTTGGATTATCATTGCGATTATCGTCGTTATTGTACTTTGGGGTGTCAAGGTAAACAACAGGATGGTAACTATGGAGGAGAACGTAAACAAGGCCTGGAGTAACGTTGAGAACGTTTATCAGCGCCGTGCAGACCTCATCCCCAACCTTGTAAATACGGTAAAGGGTTACGCCGCACATGAGACATCGACCTTTGAGGCTGTCGTAAACGCACGCGCCAAGGCAACTTCAATCACAGTCAATCCCGAGAACATGACTGCCGATCAGCTCAAGGAGTTCCAGAAGGCACAGAACGAGGTTGGCGGTGCACTGGGCCGTCTGATTGCCATCAGCGAGTCATATCCCGAACTCAAGGCCAATGAGAACTTCAAGGAACTTCAGGCACAGCTTGAGGGCACTGAGAACCGCATTGCCGTTGAGCGCCGTAACTTCAATGAGGATGCTTCCAAATTCAACACTTATATCCGCAAGTTCCCGCAGAGCATCATCGCAGGAATGCGCAATTTTGAGAAAAAGCCCTATTTCGAGGCTGAAGAGGGTGCAAACAAAGCTCCTAAAGTAGAATTCTGATGGAATCGAACGAACGTTATATGCTGCGTGGCGTATCTGCATCCAAGGAGGATGTACACAACGCCATCAAGAACATTGACAAAGGTCTTTATCCCAAGGCCTTCTGTAAGATCATCCCCGATATCCTGGGCGGTGATCCAGAGTACTGTAACATCATGCACGCCGACGGCGCAGGTACCAAGTCTTCACTGGCATACGCCTACTGGAAAGAGACCGGTGACCTGTCTGTATGGAAGGGTATTGCACAGGATGCTCTCATAATGAATATCGATGACCTGCTCTGCGTAGGTGCCGTTGATAACATCCTTGTCAGCTCAACCATCGGCCGTAACAAGAATCTGGTTCCGGGCAGCGTAATCAGTGCCATAATCAACGGTACCGATGAACTCCTGGCCGAGCTCCGCGAGATGGGTGTAGGCGCATACGCCACAGGCGGTGAGACTGCCGATGTAGGCGATCTGGTACGCACCATCATCGTGGACAGCACCGTTACATGCCGCATGAAGCGCAGTGACGTAATCAACAACGCCAACATCCGTCCGGGTGATGTCATTGTAGGTCTCTCATCATCAGGCAAGGCCACATATGAGAAGGAGTACAACGGCGGTATGGGCAGTAACGGTCTTACCAGCGCCCGTCACGACGTATTTAATAAGGAGATTGCCAAGAAGTATCCCGAGACTTATGACCACGCAGTTCCCGAGGAGCTGGTTTACTCAGGCGGTCTGAGCCTGACCGACAAGGTTCAGGATTCACCTCTGGATGCAGGTAAGCTGGTACTCTCACCCACCCGCACCTACGCTCCCGTAGTAAAGAAACTGCTTGACGCCCTGCGTCCCCAGATTCACGGTATGGTTCACTGCTCAGGCGGCGCACAGACCAAGATCCTGCACTTTGTAGAGGGCGTACATGTAATCAAGGATAACCTCTTCCCCATCCCACCACTGTTCCGCACCATCCAGCAGCAGAGCAAGACCGAGTGGAAGGAGATGTACAAGGTATTCAACTGCGGTCACCGCTTCGAGGTCTACCTGCCTAAGGAATATGCACAGCAGGTTATAGACATAAGCAAGTCATTCGGAATAGATGCACAGATCATAGGACGCATAGAACAGTCCGATCACACGCACCTGACCATTCACAGCGAATACGGAGTATTTGAATATTAAAAAATGAAACGGCTGACGGATTTCCGCCAGCCGTTTATATCGATTGTTAACTTTATCCTTTATCCTTTTTATTCTATTACCAATCGATATCTCCTGTTCCGGCCTTGACTTTCGTGATATGATCGTATGAAATACGTCCGGAGATATCACCTGAGCCGGCTACTTTGGCTGTTACATTGCGGGCATGTCCGCTTGCTTTAATATCACCGCTACCGGCTACGCTGGCAGACAGATGATTGTCAATATCCACATTCACTATATCTATATCGCCAGAACCGGCTACTGCTACTGACAGGTTATCGGCCTTGATGCGGGGTGAATACCAGTCACCGCTTCCTGAAACATTCACATTTACATCCAATGCTTCAATACGGCCTGCCTTAAGGTATCCTGAGCCTGTAACTGATGTTGTCAGGTCAGCGCATACAATCTTCTCGGTTATAAGGTCACCGCTTCCGGCTACTTTCAGGTTCATATCACCTTCAGTAATTATGTCTGACTTACATATGATACTGCCGCTTCCGGCCATTGTCAGCTGATTGATCTCAGGTGAACCCACCCTTACTCTCAGACGTACGTTACGGTAACGTGCGGGATCCATGGTTATCTCAAGCACGCCGCGTTTTACGTCTGTATGGAGACGGTTGAAGAATTCCTCGTCACCTTCAACAATCACATACCTTTCATCGCACTGCTCGTAGTAAACGTCAAAGGGGCATGAATTTGAAACTCCGTCAAACGGTCTTACAGTACGCTCCTCAACATCGCAGTCCGTAAAATCGGGATTCTTGGTTGAAAGCCACACAACCTGAGCATCAACAAGATTGCATGAATACAGGAGTGCGGTTAATGCAAAAAGCAGAAAAGATCTTGTTTTCATTTCTATAGTGTTTTTGTTCTTGTTTACTGAATACACCATAAAGACGAAACAACGTCAGATTTGTTAACCGATATCCTGCAAATTATACGGAGTTTCCTGATAAACGTAGTAATTGAGCCAGTTTGCATAGAAAAGATTGGCATGTGCACGCCATCTGTCAAGCGGTTTCTTGGCAGGATCATCGTCTCTGTAATAGTGCTTGGGCTTGGCAATCTGCAGTCCTTTATCAAGATCGCGTTTATACTCCTTGTCGAGAGTATCGGGCGAATACTCCATGTGTCCGGTAATGAATATCTCGCGTCCTCCGCGGGCCGATACCATGAACACGCCGGCCTCATCGGACTCAGAGAGAAGCTTGAGTTCGGGACGAGCCAGTATATCCTCACGACGAACCTCCGAGTGACGGCTGTGGGGAGCGTAGAACTCATCGTCAAAGCCACGGAAAATGGGCAGAGGCTCATCAATTGTATTATGCTTGAATATGCCGAACATTTTCTCCGGCAGCTGATACTTTGGTATACCGTAGAAATGGAACATGGCTGCCTGTGCGGCCCAGCATATATATAAGGTCGATGTCACATGAGTACGGGCCCAGTCAAAGATCTCCTTGAGCTCATCCCAGTACTCCACATCAGTGAACTCCATCTGCTCCAGCGGGGCACCTGTTACGATGAATCCGTCAAACTTCTGGTCCTTCATGCTCTCAAAGGTCTCATAGAATACTCTCATATGCTCTACTGGAGTGTTCTTTGAGGTGTGGCTGCGCAGTTTCATCAGCTTGAGTTCAATCTGAAGCGGCGTATTGGAGAGCAGACGTATCAGGTCTGTCTCGGTTGTAATCTTGATGGGCATCAGATTGAGAACTACAATACGCAACGGACGGATATCCTGATGCGTGGCACGCGAGGTATCCATTACGAATATGTTCTCACCCTTCAGAATCTCTATTGCGGGCAGTTTATCGGGCAGTTTAAGAGGCATATCTGAACCTGTTATATTAAACCGAAATATCCACAGCCCCCTAAGGGACTGTGAATACGTCGGCAAAGATAGCTAAAACTTAAAACAACTTATATAAATCATATCTTGGCAAAAGCCTGGTCAAGGTCTGCAATGATATCGTCAATGTGCTCGACACCGATTGACAGACGTACGGTTGTGGGAGTGATGTGCTGC
>Ga0265299_10001464_pt1 | contig 26872 bp, 50 predicted proteins | sample AusTroGonzalo_MG_4_FD_193485 | JGI IMG/M metagenome (GOLD analysis project Ga0265299, IMG submission 193485) | Bovine rumen microbial communities from tropical cattle in Woodstock, Queensland, Australia - Gonzalo_02 | ecosystem: Host-associated > Mammals > Digestive system > Stomach > Rumen ... | reverse complement strand
CATCTTTCCGGCACATTTGTTTAGAATAAAAAAAAAGAAGTCTTTGTTAGACTTCTCATTTATTTTATTATTTGTTTTATTGTTGGTTCATATCTTCAACAACAGTTAATACAATATCAATGCCTTGAAGAAGATTATCACCATCATCATAATCGTATTGTTCTTCGCTTGTCCAGAGATTAAAGTCTTCGTAGTCTGCTTCGTATTCTCTTGTACGTTCTGCTCTTAACTTCGATAAGAGTTCATGTAATTTTTTTAATTCGTCTTTGGTCATAAGTATTATGTTCCTCATCTTTCTTACAATATTATTATAACATGTTTTTACAAATTTGTAAATAAAAAAAGAAGAAGAATTAATCTTCTTCATCTTCTTCTTCAAATAAGTCGTCGGCGAGCATTTCAATTAAGTCATTGAACTCGAACTTCATGTCGTCGATGAATTGTGGTTCTTCAGCAATTGCTTTTAAGATTTCTTCTTTAGTCGCAATTTGAATATCAACGAAGTCATCGGAACATTCTTTAAGTTCTTCTTGTTCTTCGACATAAGTATCGATTAACATATCTAACCAACCGTCGAAGTCTTGTTGTTCTTCATTTAAGCCAGTAACGAAGTTTGCTAATTCATCAGTCTTTGCGTTTTGTGTGGCACTTTCATAGTCATAGAAGTCGGTGCAGAATAATGCTTCATAGAATTTATCTAAGATTTTACTTTTATACATAATGTTTCCTCATCTTTCTTATATATATTATAACATAGTTTATTTAATTTGTAAACTATTTTCTCTTTTAATTTAGCAAGTCTTTTAAGAAATCATATCTAAGTTTGTAATAAACTTCGGCAGAGTTTCGAAATCATATTGGTCTAGTTCATCTTCTCTAACTATTGCTTTTGCTGTCGAAGTAATCATCAGACTCTCAACATCGGGGGTCATTTTAACAACTACTACTGGAATGCCTTTAGCATACGCGTATCCACATTCCCAAACAGAACCGGAGTTATTCTCTTTCCCGTAGCTAATGAAGATAACTAAGTCGGCAGAGTATAATGCACCGATGTCATGTTCGAATACTTTATGTGCCCAATCTTCTAAACTCATATCCCACGCATTTGGAATTTTTAGTTGATGTGGAAGATAGAATTCAGCATTCAGATGTTTTCGTATCTTACCAACTACTCTTTCAATATCTAACTTACGATGTTCGGTTTTTGTTCTATCATTATATGCAAATGATGCGGCGATATAAACTTTCATATATATTATTATTCTCCTCTAATTATATTATATCGCATAAAGAAAAGATTGTAAATAATTAATCTACAATCTCTACATTCTTTTTTCTAAATGCTATATAAACATCTCTAAAGAATATGCAGTCCCATTCCATTACTATACCTTCTCGTTTTAAGTTATGGTATAAATAAAGACCAGCATTATAGGGGGAGGGCATCCAATTCCATTTCCTTACTAAGTCATATTCTTTCTGCGTGACGATCAGCTTTCCATCTTCTAGTTTCATACTAATATATTATACAGTATTAATCTTCCGGATTCGAAATTGACAGATCTGAATTCCGTTCTCCCCCGAAAGCTTTCCACTAAGTTCTACTAATCTGCCGGATTATGTGTATGATGTTGTTAAATTCTGTGTACGAGAATTGCCGTTTCCGGATCGTACACAAATTCGGATCGAATATTTTCTTTCCACTAGGTTGGTTTTGAAATCGGATTCATCATGTACATCGTAACATATTCATCGACAAAAAGTAAATAAAAAAAAGAGACTTTCTTTCAAGTCTCATTAATTCATTATTCTTATCTTCATACTCGTTGTCATCGACGCTCTCTCTTCCTCTCATCCCCGACTTTGATGAAGACTTTTACAAACTTAATTTGTTATTTAATTATTATATAGGTTATGTAATTTATTTAGAAACAATATAAATGTTTTGGTGCTTTGAGAACTTTTAATTCTTCAAAGGCTTTATGAATTGCTTGTGCCTCCTTCACAAGATAACTTCTATCAAACTCTGCTTCCTTAAACTCTGTCATGTCTTTAGGAGTTCTTAGAGTATTGTAGATATTGAATGTCATTGTTTGACCTTTGCCATGAGTATCTTTAACAATGGTGCAAACTATCTTATTATATAAATGTTCTTTCTCATAAACATTTACGCCATCGTAATTGGTTAATTCTCGTGCCTTATAACCTCTGGCTCTTAATACTTGATTGTAATTCTTTGCTTTCATAAGTTTTATTTCTCCTTTAGCAACCGTAATAGGCTGAAACAATTTCTTCTAATGTAGCATGTGGATGATTTTCCAAATGCCATTTAATTTCTTCGGCTTCTCTTTTTGAAATTCTTTTGCCAATGTAATATTCAACTTCTTCAATGATTTCTTTAACTGTCATAGTTTTATTCCTCACTCTTTACATATATATTATAACATAAAAAGAGTATCTTGTAAATACTCTTTTTTAATTTTTTTAACAAAGATTTAATTTATAAAATTCTTTTCTTTGCTCTAATGTCAAACCTTTTTCTTTTAGAAGTTTAACCAATTGATTTCTTAAACCAACATATTCATCAAGATAGTCATAAGTGAATCTGTAAATATCACTTTCACCATCTTCATCTTCATCGTCAAACGAATTTAGTTCATCTGCCGCGTTTTCATAGAACTCTCTGTAGTTAGCATCAGTAATGTCTTCATCATTAAGGTCGCTAACTTCAGCAAGAATATCTTTCATCTCATTAACGAGTTTTTCTTCTTTAGTCATATTACCATCTATGCCTTTCTACGTGCCAACCATCGTTCTCATCTAATTCTTCATCGGCGATAAGAATGTCTAAGCACTCTTGTGCTTCATCCCAATCATTAAAATCTAAAACTGTGGTAAACCCAACAAAGTCTTCAGTTTCATAAACATCTCCGTCTTTATTAACTAAAACATAATAACTATCGCCACCATGTCTCGCCATTAGAATTCAACCTCCACGATTTCATAGACGGTAGTATTGATTTCATTTCCGTCCCATTTGTCATAAACAACAAGTTCTTTACGGTCGTATCTACCATTTTCAATTTCGATTTCAACTGTAGGTTCACAATCTTCATCATCAAAACCATAACAACCTTCTAAATCTGCTTTGTCTTGTTCAATGAGTTCTTCTAAACCTTTTTCGGCTTCTTCTTTGGTATTAAATGTTTTTTCATAAATACCAAAATTTGTTCCATAGCCAGCACCATCGTCTTCAACACTTGGCATGTCAATACTCATAAAATGAATTAGATATTTTTTCATAGATAATTTTTCCTCCTATCTTATCTACATTATTATTATAACATAAAAAGACATTTTTGTAAATGCCTTTTTCATTTTTTATTGAATTTCTTTTTCTAGAATTGTGCCTTCATAGAGAGTATCACCATCATAATCTTCAAAGAGAATTGAATAGTGGTCGTTGTCTATATCTTTTTCTGTTATTTCACCATAACCTTTTAATGATTTGATTAGGTCTTTATAACTTGCTTTCAATTTAGATTCGGCATCTTCTCTATTTGTAAATACTTCTAAGTTGTCGATTTCCAAACGCACATCGCCAGAACTTAATTCTGTAAGAACATAAACTGTTTGTTTCATTTTAATTTCTCCTTTAATTTTTAACCAGCCCCAACACAAGCGTGAAGAACCAATTTAGTTTTTAATAACTTATAACCGGTAAGTTCGAATTCATGATCAAATCTTTTTCCATCAACTAAGATTTCCCATTCTTCGAAGATGACGGGGTCGATGTATTCACTTGAGAACTCAACATCGTGAGAGATGATCTCAAATGTTTTCTCACTATCATAGTTAACTGTATCTTGACCCCAATCAACTTCTGTTCCATGAGAGTCCCAATACTTATTAACCTCAATCTTTTTTGTTGTGCCTTTAATTAATGTTTTTGTATTTAAGATTTTTCTTTCCATATTTCTTACCTCTACATATATTATATCATATTAGTAATTTATTGTAAATAAATTTATAATTTATTGGATTATTATTTTATCAATTCATCTATCTACGGTTCTGGATCCAAATTCATCGGCATAACTTTCTACTAAGTGACGAAAGCTGATCGCGCAGATCTGCAGATCATTGCTGTGCTTTACCAGCATTGTGCCAGCATTTACAGAATCTGGATCCGGATCTGGCCAGCGTTTTCCACTAAGTTACCAAAATATACAGCCATCCCTGTACTGTGTACACAGGTAACTGCCATATTTACGTACTGTGTACACAGATCATTTCGTTGTTTACCACTAGCTTTACCTATTTCGAATTCGGGGGGAATCAAATTCGGGGAGAGGCGTAAAAAAGAAGTCCAACTAATGTCGAACTTCTTAAGAGAGGAGATATAGGACTAAAACTTAATATCAGTATTTATATCTGTCGCAACTTTTTGTTTTCGTTTTGTAGCAGGATGATTTCTTTCGTAGCTATTAATCACCCATGTCGCGTCAGTCCAACCAGAAGCTATTGCAATTCGTAATAGTTCTAGTTTCGTTTCCTTGTCTGTAGTAAAGTTATTTATAGTATCCATAAAAACTTGAACTGCAGGTTTGGTCAGGTATCGTTTGTTAGCATAAACACTTTCAACCCAATCTTTATATAACTTGTCAACATCGGCATCGGGGTCAGATGCTAGTGCCTTCATAGTATAAAGTATAGCATTCTTCTTTGCTGATGTTTTATCTTTTGCTGTTGTCTTAACTGCAAAGGCGATTTCTTTTAAGGTCTCAGGGTCTTCATCAGTAATAATAGAAAACATCTTTTTAATGTCGAGTCTAATGGTATTAGGTTTCTCTTCATCTTTCCACATTACTCCAATATGAACTAATGCTTTATCACAAAGTAATTGTTCTTCAAGAGTTAATGTAGTTCTTTCCTTAATATAGTCCCTGTCTAATTCAAAAGCACCAGTAGTCTTATCGAACTTCTCTTTTTTCAGAACTTTCGTAACAACATTCATTAACTCAGCCCAATAGATAGCAGTATCTCTACCAAAGAGTTTCATTATTTGAATATTAACTAAAATCTGTTCATTTGCGCTCATCAATGCTGTATACATCTACGAGTTCTCCTTAATTTCGTGCTATATAATTATTTCTAGCGTAATTTAATGTTGCTCTAAGTTGTCTGTAAAGTTTTTGATTTGTCGAATTCCTAATTGCGTTAATTGCACTTTCAAGAATTTCACTCTTAACTTCATACTTGTTTACAAAGTAAGTATAGTAATTAGAAGGAAGTTGGCTCAATGCCTGAACTGCTTTATATTCCCAGAAGCTATATGTTCTGTCAGTTCTCTTATAATCATTGCCATCTTCATCTTTTACCTTAACAACTTTCTTAACTTCTTTCTCACAGTCGTTAAAAGCAATAGTATCTAAGATAATCGCTTCAATAATTTTATTTTTATTAATATAGGATTGCACAAGAAGTTCTGCAGAGAGTTTACTGCGCACATTTTCAACTGACTCGTCTTCATCTTCGAATGATTCACCCAAAGTATCGTAATCATCGTTGTTGTGCATTGGTGCATCAAGACTAACTGTTAAAACATTTGCTTTATGTTTATCTAAGTTAGAGTTATACATAATCTCTGCCACGCCTCTACTTGCAATGGCTTGATTAATACAGGCTTGTGCAGTAGTTTTCTTGTTAGGGTCTTGCCAAGCTCTATTTTCTTTAGCACAAGCGATATTAATACACTCATAAAGTTTAGCGACATAATCTTCGTAAGCACCAAAGTTTGCTGTAATTGTTTTGTCATACATCTTTTTGATTGTATACCAAAAACGTAATACTAATGCAGAAAGATATTTATTTTTATTGGCCTCATCGTCATCATCTAATGCTTTGCAATAACCATCTGCTAATTCATTAACGGTCATGCTTTGATAATCACCTAACATTGAGGCATAGTAAATACAATCTCGTTTAAAAATTGCTATCGAATTCATATTTAATTCCTCCCTATTTTCGGTTAATTATTATTTTGTGATAAAACGATAATAAGTTGCGTTTCTAAAAACGTTTACTTCTTCTTTAGCTTTTTTATTAGCTTCGACAGTTTCAACTGTTGTAATGCCTCTTTCAATTCTAACCATTGTATTATGTCCAATGCAAAGGCTCTTAACAAATTTGCCATCGCTTGTCATACGAGTTAAAAAGAAACGATAAGAATTTCCTTTTGCTTTCTTTCTTGCTCCATATCTACCAGCGAGTTCCACAGCTGTAACAGTCCAACCTTCATCATAGGTCTTTCCTAAATATTTACTTCTAATCATATACAATCCTCCTGTATCTTCTCTATAATTATTATACAATATAGAATTTAGTTTGTAAATAAAATTATTCAGAAACTTCTATTTTTCTTCTATAGATAGTTTCGATGTTCATTTCAATTCCTTCGTAATCAATTACTGTTTCAACTTGAACCACAATAATTTTTGTATTACGGGGGAGATGAACCTTCTTTAATATTTCACTAGGGTCATCATAAATTTCTGCAGCTTTATTTTCAGCAGCTTCAGAATCATCAAAGCTTCCAACTAAATACTCAAAATCTGTTGCAAGCTGCTCTGATGTTTCGCCTAACAACCAAACTTGATATTTTGCGTTTGTTAAATCGAAATCATCAAATTCGTCTAAACCGTCGTTAAAGAGTTCTTCTTCTTCCATAGTTATTGAACCTCCAATTTAATGAGTTCACTTCCATCATCTAAGATAGTCCAAATGTTTTCTTTGATCGCGCTGAAGAAACATTCCATTAGTGAACGATATTGTCTCATCTTTGTATCGATGCCAATTAATATAGTATCTTGTTCACGACCCATAATTCCCGGATAATTAATACCTAAAGTTTTCATATCACTCATAAAGTCATAAATGAAATCTTCCAAGTTTCGTTCTAGCTTTTCATCCGCGAAATTTCTTAAAGATAAGTCATTAACATAATCTCTAAGCTGATCGCAAAGTTTATCGAAGTCTTGAACTAGCTTTGTATAATAGACCAATTCACTTCTCGCGGCCTTAACTGAACCATAATAGTATTTACAATTCTCTTTGTAATCATTATAGTCTTCAGCATCATCAATAAAGTCTGGTAAAATACTTCTATTGTTATGTTCGTTATATAAAACTAAATAACCTCCGCTTCTACCATTAAAACCAACCTTATAGCCTTGATGTTCTCTTTCCCAATCTCGAATCATGTCATTGATTGCATAGTATTCATCATCTTCTAAGAATTGAAGTGCTACCCAAGGATCACCATCTAAGTTTAAGTTATAGACTTTAACACAGTTTGCTACGGAATATAAACCATTCCAACTGTTTAATGTGCTATAACGATAATGTCCTGCCAAAAATTCGAACATTTGTCTATCGTTTGTAATATCAATACCTTTCTTATAAAACATAGTTCTTTCCTCCATCTCTATTTATATTATAAAGTATTTTATTTATTTTGTAAATAGGTTTTTTTAATTTTTTGTCTAATTGAATAAAGTAAAGGATAACAACGAGAATCAGTCAATCCCGCTTCTTCAAGTCTACAAAGTTTTCTAAATAGATAATTTTCTAATACTTCGGCCTCATCTTGTGTAAGTTCTAAATTTTTCATATTATTATCCTCCAATATTATTATAACAAAAAAGATGTCGTTTGTAAACATCTTTTTTATAATTTTTTAATTTATTGTTTTTGTAATTTATTAACAAGCTCTTCTAATGTGCCTTTGAAGACAAGATCTCCATAACAATTAGAACCTTCACTAACTGATATTCTAACAATTAGCTTATTGTTTTCATCGTAGTCCAATTCGGTAATAACTGAACCATCGAAACTTTGTGCTGTTGCTTTGAAACCGGAGTTAGCACTTCCTCCTCTTGTTGCGGCACCTCTATTGCCACGAACCATTCCATAAAACTTAGACATCTAACTTTCCTCCTTTAGCCCAAGATAATTTTTTGTTCGGGATGCTCAATGTTTCCCCACATATCATTACCAGCAACATCTTCGGTGAAGTGGTAAATCATTTCGTGATAACCATTACCTTCGTCATCATCAGATAATAAGATAATCTTATCACCATTGCCTTTTGCAACCTGTTCTTTACAGAGTTCTAATAATTCTTTTACTGTAACCATACAGTTTCCTCACTTTCTATAATAATTATAACATAAAAACCCGCTTTTGTAAACGGGTTTTATTAATTTTTTTTAATAATCTTCGTCTTCTTCTTCGTAATCGTCATCACATTCGACACCGTAGTCAATTGAGATTTCAACGACTTCGCCATCAGAATTATAACCGACATACGCATCGTAGCTTCCATCACCATAGCCACTAGAGCTCCAGACACCAACGCATCTAAATGCATTGTTAGGATCAGCGATACCACCAAAGTCTTCTCTCATCTCGTCGCAGACATTTGACCAATCACCAGTATAGTTTGGTTTATCTTCGAATATGCCACAGACTCCGGCATCAACACCGATTTCGGCATTGACTCTTTCATGTCGAACTACTGATTGACCAAGAGCTTTCACTGTTAAGGATTCAACTCTGTTTCCCCAACTTCCTGTATCCATCACATTCATTGTAGCGGACCATTCGCCCTTATGAACATTCTGAATTGTTGCTGTGCACCATGTTCCTTTATCATAACATGGGTCTGTAATGGTGACTTCACCTTTTGTAAATGTAATTGTGCCTAATCTTTGCATCTTTATTACCTTCTTTCTATTAATATTTTATCATAAAAAAAGAGGTTTGTAAACCCCTTTTTAATTTTTTTTTAATTATTTCACTCTGGAATAGTTATATCTTCCATTAATGTTTTCGTGGAAGAACTTACCTTTACTTTCTGCCATTAGAAAGTCTTCATAAACTTTAGCAGGAACTCCTTCATAAAGATATTCCCTGCCATTTACAAATGTAACTTTTAGAAAGAGTTCTTCTTTGATGACTTCACGGTCGATTTCTGCAATTGTGCTTGAATTAACTTTCATCTTCTTCTCCTTAATCTAAATAACCTGGACCAAACTTATCAGCATCTGGTGGAAAGTCTGGAACAACTTCAATTTCTTCTTGACTAATAATGTCGAATGAGAATGAATTAACCAACCATCCTGTTTCTTCACTAATAGCATCACAAACCATATCCTCCAAATCTTCTGGATCACATTCGATTTCGAGTTCTAGTTCTTGTGGAAGACCGTTCTTAATCTCATCGATTTTGTTTTCGATTTCCTCATCATCGTCAGGGTCATCAACATAGTCGATAACATCTTCGTCTTCAACGCAATAATCAATTTCAGTTGTTTTAACCTTAAATAATGTTGTAGTATAAGTATACATAGCTTTTCCTCCTATCATTAATCTACTTCATTAAAGTCAACATATAAATTGCTATCAATTCTAAATGTATCTTTTTGTTCTAGCATAGCAAAGTTATAAGCTTCTTCAAATGTCTTAAAGAAGATTTCATCAGAGTCGCAAAAGACTGTATAACCTCCACCTCCATATAGCATTTCATCACCAGTTAATTCTTCCATTCTTTTGAAATCAGTAATAGAAGTTCCATTAACATTAATGATTGCTCCATAGAGTTCAACTTCTTCAACATCGTAGACTTTGCCATTATTAATATATTTTTCCATTTCTACTTTCCTCTTTTCTTTCTAATATTATTATATCAAAAAAAGGTATCTTTGTAAATACCTTTTTTAACTTTTTTTAATAAATCTCAACAACATCAATGTCTCGACTATCTTCAAGCTTCTTAATCGTAGCATTCACTTCATCGAGCATTTGTTCATCTTGAGTATCCAAATCTAGAACTACTAAATCTGTAAGATGATCTGCGTACGCTTCAACAACGCAACCACCTTTAATTACTACATAAACAGTTCTCATATAGTTCCTCCTATATTTTTGCAGCAGTTAAGTTCCAAGCATTACCTAACTCAAAGTAGAACCCGTACTTTCTAAATATTTCAGTTAGTTCTTCTTCAAGCTTTTGGTAAACTTCATATTCCCAACCGTAGTTCAAAGCATCATATAATGGTCCTTCAAAACTCATACTTAAATATGGTCCAGCCCATTCAAAGTAGTCTTTAGGGTCTTTGTCATCTTCCACATAGACTTTATCCCAACTGTCTGTGCCATAGTTGTAATGACCTTCACCATCACAAGTTCCATAGCGTTTGCCATTGACATAGATGAATGTATCATCAAACATTTGGTGCTTTAACAACCAGTTAATAATGTCTTTAGCTAATTTTTCTTCTTTAGTTTTTAATAATTTAGGGTCTGCATTTCTAAACATCTTACTTTACCTCCAATAAAAGTTGTTTATCATTACCTTGAAAGTTTAAACCAATAATATAGTCATAGTCACCAGTTTTCTTATCAGCTAAATATAACTTATTAAAACCATAAGGGTCATATTCTAAATCTAGTTTCCAATCAAAGTTCTTGATGAAATAATCTTCCCAACCCTTATAAGTTAAGGCATCAAGGACTTTTGAAGTAACATAATAATTGTCGAAAAGAAATTGTTTTTGTTTTTTATTTAATTTTTTCATAGGTATTCCTCACTCTCTATTAATATTATATCAAAAAAACCGTTATTTGTAAACGGCTTTTTATATTTTTTTTGAAATTTATTCGTAGCTTAAGATTCCTTTTTTATGAGCATTAGTCATTGCAACAAATGTCTCTAAGAACCAACGTGCATCGCTTCTGAAATCTCTTCTAGTATATTTAGGAGAAGGAGCTAAGCTATTGTTCCAACAGTCTCCATCATCTTTATACCACGGAAAGTTTAAGTATTCGAAGTCAGCACAGTCAGCATCATTTCTAACTTTAACTGCAGCATCGATCGCAAACTCTGGCTCAGTTTCACTATGAATAACTGAATCATCTTCAGGGTCCCAACCACCAGACCACCCAATGTAGAGGGCTAAGTCATCACTTAAGACAAAGTGGCAACAACCAGCATCTGTTTCTTTTAACCACGGAATTGAGTCTTGTAAGAAGTCAGCAATTCGTTTAATATTTTCTTTTGTAACAATATTCTTTTTATTCATGAGTTGTTCCTCCTAATTAATCATACATAGAGCAACCAACTCTCCAGTCTTTAATTTGAGTCACTCTAAATTTCTTATATTGTGGATGGTCGATCTTAAAATCTTCCCTACACTTTCTTTTGGCATCTTCAACGTCTGTGCCCATAACTTCCATTACAAAGTAGCAACCAGCACGTTCTGGAGTAACTTTGAATGTATATCTGTATTGATGTGTTTCCATACATCTTACCTCACTTTCTAATAATATTATAACATAAAAAGCCTACTTTGTAAATAGGCTTTTGTAATTAATTTTGTGAGATGATTATGTAGTCAGAATGATTAACCATATAACCAGTCTTGTCGTAGATGGCATCTTCGACATACATATCTAGATCATCTTCATTAGCTTCTACTTCTAGTTCTAATTCTTGAGGTAAGCTTTCTTTAAGTTTCTGAATTTGTTCATCAGCTTTTAATTCAGCTTCATCTTGTTCTTCTTCTGTTTGGAAAGCAGTATCATAAGGGTCGAAGTTAATATCTGAATAACCAATGTCATAACTAATATTAGTTGTTTTAATTTTATATGTGGCTCTTTCTAACTTAACTTCTAGTTCTGAGAGTAACGAACCTTCATACATTCCTCCGCCAAAGAATTCATCTTTAGTTAGAGTTTCTTTTGGATCATTAATTAATTCCAAGTCTAGTTTTCTAATTGCCTCTTCAATCGAGTTTGCTTCAATTTCGATATTCGCAAACTTAACTCGTGCAATTCCGCTTAATAAATAAGTTGCCATAATTTATTCCTCCATATTTCTTATATTAATATTATAACACAAAAAAAGGGCTTTGTAAACCCTTTATTTTAGAATTCTGGCTCTAATCTTCGAGTAATGTAGACCCAATAGGTTGGATCTCCCTCAACTCTCTCCTCAATATCATCAAGTTCTTCACCAATTCTAACGAAATGATAACTTGTGCCTTCATCTTCAGCAATTTTTAACAACCAGTCTTCAAAAGCATCAATTTCAGGGAAGGAATGGAAAGAATTATACCATTTAATACTGTCCCAGCATAGTCTAATACCATCTACACCATTATCAGTAATCTCTCCATAGTCTAATAGCTCTTTTAATAGCTTATCAGTCTTAAGTTCTTCAAGATACTTCTTAAAGTTTTCTTCATTTTCAGCTGTAATTATAACAGCAACATCACTTCTATAGCCCATATTTTCCTCCTTGGCTTATCTTCTATAAATATTATATCACGAATTATAAGATTTGTAAAGTCTTTTTTGTAATAAATCTAACTTTTTTTAATACAAAGTCAACTTTATTTTTATGGAATTTATTATAAATTTCCATATGCCATTTCATAGTATCTTCAGTGCCATCTTTAAAAATACAAACCTTTTCAAAATCGTCTGTTAGAGTGTCGTGAGATGCATCGTAAGCATATTTAATATGTAAACCTTTCTTAAGGTCAGTGGTTAATGCCATTGTCCCTTCAATAATTTCTTCTGTGTCTAACTTCATAATTAGTATCCTCCTTTATTCTATAAATATTATAACATAAAAAGGGGTTTTTGTAAACCCCTTTTAAGAAATCTTTTTGGCATATTGATTATCGGATGCAAGTTCCACTCCAAGTAGTTCATCTATGTGATGTGGGCGATCTGGAATAAATCTTCCGAATTTAACAATAATATTAGTGAAAGTCTGTAAGCCTTTAACATAAGTGGCAGCTTCTTCTTCTGTGTACCCCGTGTACAGTACGATTGGATCCTGTGTACTTTCTCTTAGCGCTGCGACTAGCTCAAGCACATCGCCGTAGCTATCCAACGGTTCTAGACCACCGAATACAATCGCATGCGTGATCGGATTTTGAATGTAACGTTCTACTAGGTTATCAACATCCACATTGATCTGGGGAGATAACGCAACTGCAGAGTTCTGACAGCATTTTATTCCACAGTCTTTTTCGCATTTAAATGAACAATATGGAAATACTACGAACATCGATGGGACTTTATAGTTTACAAAATCCTCATCTACTAAACCTCTAACAATCATACCTAATCCTTAATTACCGATGTTGCACCATGCATTTTCGCAGAATCATATCATTCTCTAGCACTAAATTCTTTGAATCTATCTTTACTGTACGCGTGCGATGGAGTAAGGAATCCGACAATTCTCTGCCAAGTATCTACTACCGGCTCGCCACAAATTGGGCAGATCTCTGTACCAACGAATCCATGCCCATGCTTACATACATTAATCCTAGTATTAAATGCAAAGTAGAAGACACCCTTCGACGCAATGTAATTTAACATTTCCCAAGCCATATCAGTATTTGGGAAGTTATTTTCTAGATTAATGTGCGCGATCGCACCCCCGGAACATTTTTCATCTAAGACTGCGCTTAGTCGAATTTTTTCTTGGATGGTGCAGCGTTTGGTTAATGGAATCCATTGATTAGAATAAATTTCATAATCGTGAACACAGAATAGCACTGAGTCTTTAGCACATAAATTTACAGCTGCTCTTTCAGCAGGAACTGATTCGATATTACATGCATAATCTTTATCACTAGTGAATTCATCTTTAACTTCGTTAATTACTTTAAATATTTTATCGGCAAGTTCAATTCCTTTTTCAGAATAGCTCTTGTTGCCAAATACGTCGGTTTCAATATATCCAAATTTATCTACTACTTCATATAAACCCAGGATACCAACTGTACAGTATTGATTACCTAAGCTCATTCCACCATCACAGTAGTTTGGAAGTAAACCTTTTTCAACATTACGATGTATAATATGTCTTACTATATCTAATGCTTTACAACAAAGGAGAACTCTTTTCTTAAGTAACGAAATGTACTTTGTTTCGTTTACATCTTCACCAAGCTCATAGAATAAATGCACTAAGTTGACTGTATTAACTTTTACAGATCCGATCCTCAATTCTGTTCCACCGATACTATTGAAGAATCCAGAAAGCTTTTCATTCTTAGTAGAACTTAACAATCTACAGCAGTTACTGAGTGTTGTCACATCTTTTCCAACAAAGAAATTGGAATCGTTCCATTTACAGTTGTGGTCAGAACATCATCTAGCAAATTCCTCATCAACAAATTTACCATCTTTATATAGTAGTGAATATGTTAGAACCGGGAATGTGAACATGTTAGCTTGACGAACTTCACTAACAACTTCCATAAATATTTTCTGATGCGCCAAGAAATCTTCAACATAATCAATGGCAAAACTTCCATCAGGGAAAACTAAGTCGCCAAATAAAGCTGTGTAATACTCTCGATCGAAGATACTGACATTAACAAATGCACTTTGGTCGATTCTCATGAATGGTTGGTTAAGTCTGTAGATGAACTTTTGGAAACATTGACGTAAGTAGTAATCTTTATCCTTGATAAAATAGCCATTCTCAATATCATGCTTATAAAAGTAGAAAGTTCAGACTAGCACATTAGGAATACCAACTGCACCTGAGCTACGATTGGACATGAACGAAATGTATTCAATTACATCATCTAAAAATGTAGTGAGATGTTTAGGTCCTTCGTTATTGTAGTTCTGTAAGAAGAATAATCCTTCATTAGCAAGTCTAGTCAAATCATATGCGAAGCAATATGGTTTAAAAGATGCTGAAGGAAAATCATGCATGTAAAATCCACCAAGATACTCAGTCTTAAGCCAGTCTTTTGCTGTAGCTAAACCGTACTTCTTTTTGAGTTCATAGAAAATTTTACTCATGGCAATAAGCTTATCGATGCTCTTACCTTTCTCTGCTAGTAGTGATGCAATATCTTTATGTGATGCATTTGCGTTATTGTCGATTGTAACATCTCCGACATTTTTATCCACAAATGCATCGATGAAATCTGAAAAGTTTAACTGAGAATAGTGAATTCCATTCAGGATCTCGAAATCCTCCCCATATTCATCTACTAAAGTTTTCAAAGCTTTTTCAAAATCTCTGTTTAGTTTTAATGAAATATCCATAATTAATTCCTTCCATTAATGTAAGCAATTGCATTTGTGAAGTCTAAGTATTCATCTTCTACCTGAAGAATTGGCGCCGACATAATGTGGTTAGTAATACCAACTTCTCTTACAGTATCTTCGTCATCAACCATTTCGAATTCAATATTTTTTTGTGCCAACTTCATTTCAACAATTCTACATCTTGGGCAGTGAGTGCTGTATAATTTAATCATTTCCTTTACCTCTTTCCTCTAATTTAGTGAGAATAAAAATCAACATGAATTTAAACATGTCAATCTGAATTTTATTCTTACCAATTTCCTTTCTTTTCTTTTCCTCGGTTATACTTAATTTAGCCAAATAAATAAAAGAAAAGGTAGCCACATATTGACTACCTCTTTACTGCTCTCATATAATTTTGCTGATTATTTTTTTACCCAAATTAGCTTTGTAGTTTTTTATAATAACTAAAGTAAATTGCAACTCCATCGACATAAACCATAAACCTTTCACTGTTATTGGTTTCACTTATTGCAAGCTTTTCCATAGGCATTTTATCTAAGTATAATGCAGCAACTGGTTTATGATCGATATTCTGAAGTTCTATAATTGTAGAACTATCTTGCTCAGCATATAATTGGAACAATGTTGTTAAACTATTTTGCATATCTCTAGAAAAACGAAACTGGAATAGTTCTGAAATCTACCAATTCGTTATCCTCTCTATAACCATGGAATAGGCCGATTTTGAATAAATTATTATTACTCCACAAATATGTTCTAAATTCTTTTAACATATCAACTGCAACATCTAATTCAGTTTGATAGAATTCAATAACAGTTTTATAACTTAATATTATTTCCTGAAGTTCTAATAAATCATGAAGATCAATTTTAAGTTGGCTTTCTTTATATTGTTTTAATAAAGATTGATAAATTTGTTTCAAACCTTTAACTAATTTGCGCATTCCTTTTACATAAATTTTAACAGTTTTACGATGTTCCATGCATCTGATAAATTCAAATTTATTATGTTCACCTTTTGCTGCAAACTCAAATACTTGTTGCATAAATTCATTATACTTATCCATATTATTCATCAACTCCCCTATGTTTTGGTCTACGACGGAAGGAACCTTTGCCTTTCTTGCTACGAAAGATACTCATTCTCGTATTTCTTTGTACTTCGAAATGCATCTCATTTCGCACAGATAAATCTTCTGGTTTGATAACGAGATGTTCTGAATTACCTTTCTTTACGATTCTGATTTTTTTCGTTTTCATACTACTCCTTCTCATCTTCATTAATATTATAGCACGAATAAATATAAATGTAAATATTTTTTTAAAAGAAAAAGCTTCACCAAGGTATGTTGCCCAAGAAAGGAGGAATTTTGCGACGTTGTCTTATTTATCTGGGCACCTATAATGAAGCTCTAGGAGGAAACTTGTGAACAATTAATTTGCTCACATAATATTATACAATAAGTTTGTTAATTTTTTACAATTATTCTTCTGATTTTGGTTCGGAAGCAAGCCAGGCTTTATAATCTTCAATATCTTTTTTACGAGATTCAACTTTTTTTTCTAAAGCTTTAATTACTTCATCACCTGCATCAATTTCTTTTGCTCTCGCTAAAACATCTTCAGAATCTTTTAAATATTTTTCTAAACTACCGAGATGTGCATCTGGATTAAGAACTTCTTCATTGATTTTAACATCAACTTTTTCACCGGCTAACGGTTCTTCAAGCGCAGGCTTTTCCATTTTGCAGTCTAGTGGTTTTTCATCTTCAGAATGTGCGATCACTTTATAATCGGTTTCACAATCAACAACAGCATTATCCATACCTTGGAGTTTTTGTTCAGATTCTACTGGTGCTGGTCTATCTTGCACATGTTCTTCTAGACATTCATTATTAACTTCTGTAATATTAATAACAGTATTAAGTTCATCTTCTGCAATACCTAAATCATCTAAAACATCTGGGCTAATTTCGGCAGCAGCAATATTAGCTTCTAGTTGTTCAAGGGCTTTGTCTTTATTAACTGCGCTAATAACAGCTTCAACTGGTTCTTCTTGAACTAATGTTGTATATTCGATCTTAAATTCTTTTTCTGCGACATCTTCTGCTAAAGATTCTTCTACAGCATCTTCCGCAGCTGCATCTTCTTCAGCAACTTCACTAGCTTCTTCGGATTCATCGGAACCTTCATCAGATTCTTCTTCAGCATGTTCATATTCCACTGTTGGGTCTTCTTGAGCAGCATCTAAATATTCTTTATGAGCTTCTTCTTCATCTTTGATGTGTTCAAGCTGGTCTTTGACATGTTCATCTTCAACTTTATCAATAGCTTTATCATAGCCTTCAATAGCTTCTTCTTCATCCCAGGAAAGGTAATCCAAGATTCCTACTAAGGTATCTGGGATTTCATCAGCTTCTGCATCGGCACTATCCTCGGCAGCTGCAGCTTCTTCATCTTCTACTTCATCTTCAACATCTTCTTCTAAAGTAGCTTTAGTTTCGGATTCGAATTCTGGTGGAAGAGAATCTTCAGAATCGGAATCAGAGTCTTCTGAATTTTCCGTTTCTTCTACTGAGTCGGCTTCTGCCGGTTCTGCAACGATCTCGGCGGATACTTCTACATCCTCTGGTTGTTCTTCTTTTGGCTCTTCAACTTCTGCCTGAGCCTCAGTCGGCACTTCTTCAGCTGGAACAAATTCTGCCATAATAGCATCAGAGAGTGCATCTCTTACTGCAGCAGGTTCTGCTACAATACTAATATCAGCAGTTGGATCTGGCCACTCAGCTTCTTCTTCCGGAGCTTCACATTCACAGCTTCCACCAGCGCAGCAATTAATTTCATCATCGACCCAGTCAATTTTATCAAATGCATCTGGAACTTCTTTAACAGCAATTAATAAATCTTCATCTACATTTTTAGCTGCTGGTTTATTTTCATCTGCTAAGTCAGTCATGTCGAATGTTTCTGCGTGTTGATCTTCAGAAGATTTAACTTCATCTTCCCAAGACCAAACAGTAGCTTTATCAAATACTTCGATCACTTCACCAAAGTCATTTCTTTCTAATTCTACTGCTTCGACCCATACCTTATCCTCGGGGGCATGTTCTTTTGCATATGCTAGTGCTTCATCTTTAAAGTCGAATTCGGCGTAAATATTATTCTCATCGACATCAGAGTGAACAACATAAATCACATTTATCATATCTGTACTCCTTTATAGAAAGTCATTTAATTTAGCAAAAGATTTTCGAATAATTTAATATTATTTAAATTAAATATATTTTTTTTATATATATCACTCCCCATTATAATTATATCATGCTAATTTGTAAATGTAAATAAAAAGATCCAAATTTTGTTTGGATCTTAATTTTTATTGGAGTTATTCGGACTTAATCCATCTAATCTCAGGAGAACCACTATATCCTTTCTCCCAAATGAACCATGCATATGCAACTGCAGAACCGTGGTTGAAGTCATCATTCTTATCTGAGACTTGCCTGTTGGTAAATACATAGATTACTTTAGGTGGGTTTTCCTTGAAGAGTTTTTCGTAGCGTTTATTCCCTTCTAAAAATAATAGTCTGAGGAACATCGCAACCTTTGCACCAGGCTTTACCACATCTAGTGCTTTAACTGCAAATTCGGTTGATAATCCATATGGTGGATTTGTAATAATGTCTCCATCCCAAGTGCCTTCTAAATTTAAGAAGTCTATCTTAGCATGTTGAACACCATCATATTCTGCAATATCAGTTGCTAAGACATGATAGCCTGCATCTCTAAGAACATCTACCATTAAATGATGTCCAGCACAAGGTTCCCAAATTTCGTGGTTGAACTGCTCTACTTTCAATAGTGCTTTTGTAGAACGAGGGTCAGTTCCATAATAGTCTAATTTCGAACGTTCTTCATCACAATGATTTGAGAAGCCCCCAACTTTTAATGTATCTTTTCCCATTATGCATTTTCCTCTGTTAGGGCTAAGTAGACTAATCTTGCAGCTTTACATCCTGGGGATACAACCATAAATTCAGGTCTTTCTCCTAAGTCTTTTAAGAATTTCCTATAAGACTCGTTGTGATTTTGTAAATTTTCTAATAAGCAAGAAACGAAATCAGATGAATTTTGTTCTATAGCATTTTGAATTGATGTAATATCCATAGTAGTTCCTCCATTACTCACATTAATATTATACAATAAAACAGCCTAAAAGTAAACAGCTTTTATTAATTTATTAATTTATTAATTTATTATTTTATAAGAAGTTTTTGCTTATGTGCGTAAGCTTCTAAGATTTGTTCAGACTTTTGAACAATTTCTGGGATGCCCTCAGGATTTACTTCATCTACTAGGAATATATACAGCATCCTGTGATCCTGAACCAATCGAATATCTCTGAATTTCCCATTTTGAAACCACTCAAGTTTCGCACCTTTATAATTAGGGAACCTGGTGATGGTATCTAATATATCGTCGATCACAATTTTGAGATCGGTAAATCCTTCATTATCATAAGTTAGTAGATAGAATGTCTCCCCGGCAAGGTCACAACAGTAAACATCCTTTTCTACATCATAGTACAGATCGATTTCGTATCCTCTGTAAGATAAGTGGTCTCTAACATCCATATTACAATCCTCTGATGATCTCACGTAGCTGATCTGTAAATTTATCACTAGGTTTATTGTCGATCATGTAATCCGACAGATCTTTCTTATCTTGAGAGACCTGATGTACATGTTCATCTATCGTATCTTTAGCAGTAAGCACAGTGACAAAGGCAGGTCTAGTATTAGTTACTCTCCAAATACGATCTTGACATTGAGCATTGTTGGCATATGACCAATCTTCATCTAGCATTATCATGTAGCTTGCTGCATTTAAAGTAATTCCAGTAGAACATTTTGCGATCGTACCAATGAATAGCTTCGAATTCGGATCCGATTGGAATTTATCAACATTTCTACTAACTAAATCATCTGGCACATCTCCGGTGCAAATGAGCGGACTGTATTGCGCTAACAATTCTCCTAGTTGATATACCGGATCCTTAAACGTAGACATAATAACTACCTTCTCACCTTCATCAATTAATTCTTCGGCGATCTCGACAGCTCTTTCCACTTTACTAGATACTATAGATTGGGATGTTAGGATCCCCGGGCAGGCTGTAGCTTGACGGAGTCTAGTAGTTAGTGCTAATAAATTCGATGCATTCAGATTGATCTTATCGGCTTCTTCTTTAACACCCTCTTTGATCGCATCGTAGAATTTCCTGTGCTCATCACTAAGTTCTACTAATTCCTGGGTAACCATTTTCTGTGGCATATTCTCTTTAACCTGATCCAACGTACGTCGAATACTACAAGACTCAATCTCTTCCTTGAGAGTTTCTAAATTCTTAAACCCTACTACTTGATAACCATTGAATCCCCCGAACTGACAATAGAAAGCTTTGAAGTTGGTAAGAGTAGCATGGTCATTCTCTGTAAATACTAAAGGTCCATAGGCAGAGATTGGATTCCTAACTAATATTGTTCCGGTAGCTCCAACCTTATAGTCAGCCTTAAGCTTTATGATGTTGGCGCCCTGTTGGCTACTCTTAGTGGACTTATGACATTCATCAAATGCGATCATTCCGAATTTGTTTGCTTTAGCCTTATTAATAACATCGACAATTTCATCTGATCGCATAGTGGCAATATTTACTACTACGAAAAATTCATCGATCGGATTTTGTAGCTGTTTTATTCTTTCAGGAACTGTGGTATAACGAATTGTATTATTTCTTGTAACCTTTTCCCCTAAAACTAGAACTGACTCATTACTAAATTTCTGGATCTCTTTTTTCCAATGCTGACGAAGACCATCAATTCCACTAATAATTAAACAATGATCGATCAACCCCCTGTGATGTAGAACCTCTGCTAAATACATAATAGTCAGAGTCTTTCCTAATCCCATGGAATCTAACAATAACCACTTGCCGTGCTCTAGGCCATAATTAATTGCATCTACCTGATGTGGGAATGGGGGAATTTTGAATGCAGCTATTTCTTCAGCAGTTAGTGGAGGTTGACGAAAATGATCGGAACTCGTATTTTCCAATAGGGTCAACTCAATACTATCTAAATTGGTAAGTCCATCTAAAAGGTCTGCAAGATATTCTGCCGGAACCTCTCATTCTTTTAGTGACTTATGGTAAACTGCAAACGGAAGTGATTTGATTGCGTTTACGATCTGTTCATCGTATCCACTTGTCTTAACTAAAAAAGAACTCAAGCCTGATATTTTGATAGGTCTACTTTCTCTAATTTCTATCATGCTCGAAATCCCTCTAATTTCGTATTAGTCATCAAGTAATGAAACTGATGTATCTGAAAAGTCTAATTCCTCAGCTTGGGCTTTGGTCTTAAATGATAAAGTGGCTTCTACTATAAATTCTTTTCCACAGCTATCACATTCATATGTTTCTGTTAAAGTTGGTTCTTCCCCATCCTCTCACTCAACATAAAGAATCTTACCGAGTGCATCTCTGACTACGGTTCTAGTTCTTCCCAAAAGTTCCCCGGGCACAAAAATCTCTGTTGGTAGGTATTCTGCTCCACAGTGAGGACATTTGAAAGAAACTCATTTTTGTTGGTTCTTTGGTTCTGACTTCATTCTTCTTACTCCTTATACGAAATCGTCTCATTTACGAAATTGGTTGAATCTCGCATGCGTACGTACACACGCATACGCACGTTAGTTATGAGATCTATATAAAGCATTATTTTTAAAGCTTTATATAATAGCATTATAATTGCTTTCTTGTAAAAGAAAGAAATTATATATAAAGAAGAAAAGTTAATAGACCTGGTTTTAATAGATCTTTTAACTTTTAGGAATATTTAATATACATAAGTATATATAAATATTTCTAACTCTCCCTATATTATTATACAATGTTTAATAGCGTAAATAAACAATTATTTTTAGAAATTATTTGTTGTTAGTAAAAAAAGAATTTGTAAAAATAGCATATACACATGGGGGCCGGTCAGGGTCTCGCATGTACGTGCGAAATCTCTTCAATTTCGTATGTATAATGTAGAGACTTTATCCAGAACGTGAAATAAGGCTGTTTTCGCGACTTCTGGTAGACTTTTGATGTTTGGTAGCAATTCTATATACCAAAAATCGAAACTGTTTGAATTTGGTGCCTTAAAACGAAATCTCTTTAATTGTGAAATCGAAATTGTTTAAGTTACGCGCGCACGTACGTAAAAATCTGAATTTCGTATTTTTTTATATAATAATACTCCCCCTATTATATCATACCACAAAATAGCTCTCTTGTAAATAGAAAACTACAAAAATATATAAAAAAATGTCTGTTGTAGGCTAAAAAATGCACTTTTTCTGTATATAGGGAGTAAGTTTTTGGTCTGTAGGTTATTTTTTATCATATTTCGTGGCCAAAATTAAAAAAAAAAATAAAAAAAACACCTCCCCATTATAATTTTACCACATTTTTGGGAAGATGTAAATAGATTTTTGTAATTTTTTTTATTAATTAGAATCCAAGCTCTGTCTCTGGAGGTATTACTAAGGCAGGAGCTTCAATGGTATATTCTGCACTTTCCTCGATTAAAAGTTGAATAAATGCTTTTTCTTCTTCAGTAATATTAGAATTATCAACTTTATCTTTTCATTCTTTCTTGAAGCTACTGATCTTAAATTTCCCGGTGCCTGAAGAATAGCTAGTAGTATATGTAAGAACAACATCAGCATCATGAGGATAACTCTTTGTTGTGCTAGACTTACATTCAAAACTACCTAAAGCACTCTTAAAGTCAGGAACATCAGCGCCAGGACCAATAAAAATACAGTCATGCTCATTAAATCCCTTCTTAATAAATCCATCCATCTCTACCTTAAAGCTTGGGAGTTTTTCTTGGAGGGTTTTAAGAATTCCATGTTCAGTAAGAGAAGGTTTATAAAATGCATTTACTAATCTTCCACGCCAAGGAATTTTACTATCTTCATCATTTCTATTATATTTAGAGAGAGTAAGAAGTTTAACAAGATACCAGAAATTTATTTTTTCGGCGTCATTAGTTGGTTTGAAGTTTATTATATCATCAAAAGAAATAACGTCATCAGAAAATTTATCAGTAATATTTTTTGTATCTAGTGCACCGAGATCATTAAGAGTAGACTTAAAAACATTAGCAGCTTGATCAGGAGACATAAGATTTCCATTAATAGCTTCTAGTAGTTCCAGGGTTTCAGTAATAGACATAGGATTATTATTTTTCATACACAATTAATTTAGCAGACCTTATAGTAAAAAGAAAAATAAAAAAAAGAAGAAATAAATCTAGAACACTCATTTCTTCTTCCCTCTATATAAATCAGCCCCACTCTTTATATAGAACGAGAGCCTACCACCTCTAGTAGCCATTAGGAGTTTTTCGTCCTTAGGCAATAAAAAGCATAAACAAAGCCTACTACACCTCAGACTTTTTTACGCCTTCAATTATTTTAGCGAATATTTACGGACTTTCACGCGCGCGCACATGGACTCACTACTCTCTGTGCTTGCTTGGCCTCTCGTTTCCTAGCCAGTTTGTAATTTTGGAGCACTTTTTAGCACGAGTTTTCTTTTCTCTTATACCTTTTTCTGGGCGTAAGCATTTATTTTTGCACACTTATGCTTATTTTTAGGTATAAAAAAGACTTAAGTTTTATTTAGCTTAAGTCCCATTTATTATATTTAGTTAGTTATTCTAGTAAATAGTCTTTAGAGAACATCCAGATAAATGCAGCTATTCTTACAATAAGTTTAGTTGTTATATTAGCAGAGGTAGGAATGTATTTATCTATATCTGGATTAAAAGGTTTATTAAGATTAAATAGGTCTTCGGAAAAATCTAATGTCCAACGTTTATTTGTTTTATAATTAATGAAGTCCACTACCATTAAATCATACATTGAAACTATCTCTTTCTCCCATTTAAGATTATATGGTTTAAGAGGTACTTTTTGTGTTAAGGCAAGGTAGATAATTGCTTGTCCTACTAATTTTTCTTTTTCTAATTGTCTATCTGTTTTCATAATGCTCTCTACTATAATTTTGCATTTGTTTTTTATTTTCTCTTTCCCCGACATCAAGCTTTATTTATATTTTTATTTATTTCTATTTATTAAGTCGTGATGGAGAATGACGAAATTTATGGAGTCATTCTCTTTTTGTTTATGAGAACTTTGGGTCTTTATGGCCTGAAGTTCTCTATGCTTTTTTCTTTTTCACTAATGATGTCGGGGGCTAAAAAAGGGCTAAAACTAATTTGACGCTCGAAGATAGCTAAGGCTAAAATAAGGCTAAAAGTAATTTTCGCTCCGGAAATTATAAAGAAAAAGAACTAGTTCTAGACCTAGTTCTCCCATACCCTTTTCACAATATTCATAATTTCCTCACCAGTCGGGCATCAATCAGACTCTTGGAAATGCGCATACAAATAACTAGTATTTTCTCAGTAACAATAATTATCTATGCTCAGACTTTACGTGCCCTATGCGCTGGACCATCCTCACATAATAAGGTTGATGTTTCTTTTAAGGACTCTCTTTATCCTCAACCTTACATTTATATTATACGACATATTTTTTCTAATGTAAATAAAAAAATAAAAAAAGAAGGAATGTTTTAATTTTCCCTCTTTTTATCTATAATCATCTTCGTCTACTATTGGCCAGACTTCTTCATCTAGGTCAATCTCATCTTGGAGTTCATAGACTTCATCGATTACTTTATAAACTAAACTTCTAAATTCTTCTAATCTATTTTTTAGTTTTCCCTTAATGGCAAAATGATCTACATTGATAAATCTTAAATCACTGTCTGGGCCATAATAACTTTCATCATTTGGGTCTAGTCCTAAACGGATTTGGATAAGATGAAAATAACGTTCATCTTTATCCATTAGTTCTTTGACTTTTCTTTTATGTTCTTCGTCATAAACTCCAATACAGTCTCCAGCAACTATTTGTCCATCTAGTCCGCCAATAAAATCTTCAAAGCCAGGTAAATCAAATAACCCCATATTTATTTCTCCTTAGTCAAATTTATAGCTCTAACATATAATTTAGCAATTAGAACCAATAAAATGGCTCTGCAAATAAAGCACAGAATAAAAGTATAATAAAAATACTTTGCTCAGGATATAATAAAAAGTCTATCTCTTTTCGGAATACTAGACTTACTGTTAATCCAAGCAAACTACCTAGTAATACGCATAATCAACCTATTAGATACAGTTCATTCATAGCATTATAATTTAGCACTAAAATAAAAACTAGGACATTTTTAATCCTAGTCTTTATCAATATAGAAACCCCAAATATCTGAGAATAGTTTTTGCTCAACCTTATTATTTTTAGTTGCTTTTACTATAAACAAATTGTCTTCTACTGTTAATATAACTTGTGAGTATGTATCTGTATTAGTTTTTCCTACTCTATAACTTAATGATTTTTCTTTTACTGTATTTTGAATATGAAGTATCTCACCAGGCTCAAGCTCAATAATAGCAGCAGCATATCCAGTTAATTGATGTTTTATTTTCATTTATCTTTTTCATCCTTTCTAAATACTGCCGGCTCAAATGTAAATTGACTATTCATATCTTTTGCTTTAATAACTAAAGAACCTGTGGCCTTACTTTGCTTAACTCCAATAATGCCTAAATAAAAACCATTAGCGTAAATAAAAACTTCGCTATCTTTATTTAAACCTTTAAGTTGGCTAATCAGTTCTCTTACTTTCATATTATTTTCTTATATAAGTAATACAGTAATGTTCATGGCCTTCACCTATATGAGTGCAGGTAATTGAAATAGCATTATCTAATTGTCCCATTGATTCACCTGCAAAGAAAGCACAATATTCACAAGGGTCATCTAAAGTACAATAAACTACTCCATAGGTTTCAACATCTAAAGTAATAGTTCCAGTGCCATAAACTTGAGCTTTATATTCTTTATCTTTGCAGCCAGTTAATAAAAGTAAAGGTAATAAAAATAATAGTTTTAATTTTTCCATCTGCTAAGTTCCTTTCCCTCTAAGTTTCTAATAAGGGTTTCATATTTATATCTATAAGTAATATAACCATCTAGTAAAAGTTCTTCGTAGTTGTGAGGTTTATATTGGAGTTCGTCCTCAAAAACTTCAAACCAGCCTTCTTCAGCACAAGAGCGATAAAGATGAGCATATCTAACTTTATAAAGATAACGATGACTTTTAATTTTAATATCACCTATTTCTACCATTAAGACATTTTCTTTTAACATTACTACATCACCAATTTCAAATTTTGGTTCAATAGTTGTAATCTTAGTTAATTTCTTTTTCATAACTTAGGCCTCTAAGTAAATACAACTTCTAATATATTTGGTTGGATATTTTTTACCTTGAATGTCATAATCATAATCATCATAAATAAAGTTATCAAAATGATTTACTTCTTTGTCCAAGTATTCAACAAGTTCTTGAGTTGTGGGATGAGCATTTAAAACATCGCCTTCTTTAGTATAAATCCCGTAAGATTTAATACCAATCATTTTTCCAAGTAATTCTTTAACTTTCATAATTAGCCTCTCCTTGTATAGCCATAGTTCCATTCATCTGATTCGTGAATATCTGGGACATAATCACCACGATCTT
>Ga0265299_10001459_pt1 | contig 26907 bp, 14 predicted proteins | sample AusTroGonzalo_MG_4_FD_193485 | JGI IMG/M metagenome (GOLD analysis project Ga0265299, IMG submission 193485) | Bovine rumen microbial communities from tropical cattle in Woodstock, Queensland, Australia - Gonzalo_02 | ecosystem: Host-associated > Mammals > Digestive system > Stomach > Rumen ... | reverse complement strand
CCGCTCTATAATGCACTAATTTCTGGAACCAGTTTACATCAGCCTGAGTAGTATATTTCTGACGCCCTTCATTATTATTAGATTCTTCAGCATCAGATATATTGTCGAGAATCTTAGAATATTCGTCCGCATCTTCGTAGTTTCTTCCCCAGTTGTATGTGTATGGATCCATAAATTTCTTCATTTCTTTATATGGACTATCTTCGCCATTCAGTTTAAGAAACATTGCCATAGTTCTACACATAGGATTAACGTACTTAAAGTACTCTGGATAGGCTGTTTTAGTCGAGTAGATTTTACCAGAATAATCTTCTAAGAGATTTCCGAGTATTGTTGAATCAGCACCAGCCAACGTTTGTACAGTTTGAGTCAATACTTCTTCTATAGATTTCTTTGACATCATATTAGGCAAGAATACTGGTTCGCATGGAGTTAAATATACAATAGGAAGTTTTCCTATAATAGAACTTGTAAAGTCATATCCTAAATAGTTATTCGTTAATGCTTCATTTACATTATATGTACCGTCTGGAGATTCAGCGAACATAACTCTCAAATCTGTTGTAGGTAAGAATTGAGGAGGCATACCCATTATACCTCTTAAACTACCAACCTTTTTGATTTGAGCCATATCATTATCGGATATAGTAACCTGATAATTAGAAGAAAGATTTTCTCCACCATAGCTTAATCTAAGATATAAATCTAGATCAGGAACGTATCCTAAATCTTCTTCATTAAATACTGATGTATTCTCTTCTTCAGCACTTCCACCATCAACAAGAACGCCATCACCAACAAGAGCATCGTAGTTTGGATTAATCCAACCCTGAATACCATTTCCTGCGGCAGTTATATCAGAGATGGTTCTACTGCCTATTGCATCGCTATAGTTACCTTCTTTAGTTACTACGGTTCTTCCTTGTACGGAAGCAGCAAAACCTATATGATCACAATTGTCGAATATAATTAAGCTTCCCGCAACAGGAGGATTTGAACTGAATTTAGATTTATCAAAATACTCATTTCTGCCAGTAAATGTTTCGACAAAAAGAGTTACTCGTGTAAGTTTAGGAAAACTAGCAACTCCCGCATTTATGCCACAATAAGAAACGAAAGCTGCACACCATTCTATTCTGGATGAAAACCCGAGAAAAGACCAGAATTTTTGGCCTCCACTATTGGAGCCATCAGCAAAAGAGTTTGCTACTGATAATACTGATTCAGCGGCACCCATTATAAACCCCTCCTTTGAGATTAATATTATCGAAATGTTTGGCTTAAATAAAAAATGAGTGGGAGATTACTCTCCCACTCGAAATTATTATTGACCGGCAATACTATATACTGCTTGCATAGCAGATGACTTACTACCATCAATTTTAGAATTTAAAGAATTGAAAGCGTGCATATTCATGCTATTTGTTTTAGCAAGAGTCTTAACTAATTCTTCTATTATTCCCTGAGTATCATCAGTGTGCTCTACACCTTTAGCGGATTTAGTTTTACCCGTACCGTTAACGGTCTGAGCAGTATTGATACTAAGTTTAGACAGAAGAGCTACGACTTCATTAAGGTTGTATGTATTTACTGAAATATTGCCGAGAAGCTTCACTATTGCGGCTAATGCTTCTTCGCTCACAGTAGCAGGACCACCTTGATGTTTTCTTGCTTCTGTTGGGTTCATTCTAGCTCTAGCTGCTGTCTGAGAATCCATAGTAGGATAATCATATAAACCGCTAGTAGTGCCTGGGGCAATTGGAGAACCCTTTCCAGATCTCTTCTTTTTCTTTTCGTATTCTGTAAGAGTCTTTTCCTGAATAGCTTTAAGCTGATCCCTGGTTACTGTAACGTGACCTGGAGTTAAAGTATTAGTCTTCTTACCCTTACCAGACGATGGCATTATATCCGTAGTAACTGGTCCAACGAAATTAGCACCATACGACTTATATGCTTCATCCGTTTTTGCTTTATTAGATCTTAATCTTGCAGCTTCTATATAGTCAGAGTAGTCATACTTATTAGGATCCACATCAGCGTGCCACATATCAGATGGTCTGTTTACCTGATAATGTAAGTGAGCACCATATGATTCACCTGTATTTCCTACATAACCAACTAAATCACCACGTACTACTTCCTGTCCATTTTTAACTGGAGGTTGCTGACACTGGTGACCGAAGATATGATAATAACCATGAGTATCTTGAACGATTGTAAGGTTACCATAACCACCAGTATTCCATTCAGCATAGCAAACTACACCATCTACTGGGCAGTATATTGGAGTTCCTTCTCCTGCAGCATAGTCGATACCGGCATGATCTGATCTATCTGGAGTTCTATATCCTGAAGATACACTTGATCCAGCAAGAGTTTCTAAGAACCAAGCATCCGCTCCATTAGTATTAACAGTTCCTTCATATCCTCCGGCATTACCTGAAGTCGTTGCTGTCGAACCAGCTTCTTCTTCATCATTACCGAAGAGCATTTCAACTAATTTACTACCATAGAGTTTCTTGAATGCCGCTGTAGCATAATTCTTGAAGAGTCCAAGTATACCACTAGACTTAGAACCGCTAGAAGATGTGCTTCCTGATACACCTGATGGGCTACCATTAAGTCCAGTATAACCAGATACAATAGAACCAGGCGTATAGGCATCGAGATTAATACCTTTGACTATACTTGCTGTATCTTTAATACGATTTAACCAAGCATTTGTATATTGTGAACCGCTATTAGCCCACCATGACTTAGCTAACATCTGGTTTGTGACCTGATCAATTTCAGATACACCATCTGTTGTAGACTTCCAACCGTAATCTTCAGCCCAACCATTATGAATACCAGTATTATAGATATCAGCAGGAACAAGCATAGACAGAGGGTTATTAAGTCTTCCTGCATTATACATCTTTAATGGGTGACTCATATTGTTTTCTTCAAGCAATGCATACGCTACTGAATCCTGTACATCTTTACTGATATCAGAATACTTAGTAAGTAAGCCCTGAAGAGTATCACAATCTGAATTATTAAAGACTTCAGTTTCACTTCTTGTAGCAAATCTCTGTAAAGTAGCTTTATCTTTTGGATCAGTTACTCTCTGAGCGATCTGTTCAAGAACTTGTTTTGCTAATGTAGCATGGAATCCGATAGAACCGAATGATACACTACCGTTATCGTTACCGCATACAACAGTGTAATCACCGCCACCTTCATGCTTTAATGTGATTTCGTGAAGAATACTGTAGAGTGTAGACATCTGTTTAGAAGTAAGAGCAGGTCCTCTACCAGAGAGTCTCTTGCCGCCACCAAATCTAGTTCTTCTTCCCATACCTGATGTACCGATTGCATAGATAGAATCATTGATAGTATCATTTGCATTGTATAATGCATTACCCTGCGGATCTTCTGGATCCTGGATTATAATATTACCGTTGCTCATACCTGTAGCAAGTACATAGTGCGGGTTAGCAAAACCGAATGGAGTCTTACCTGTACCAGACTGACCCATAAGTATTACACTTTCACCACTCTTAATTCTGCGTTTTACTTCAGATGGAGTGCTGATATTAGAAGTTCTAATACCTTTCTTACCGAGATAGTCATGGAAGTATTCTGGGAATGTACCACCATCTTTCTCTTTATATTTTAACGCTGCTCTTGCGGCTTCATGTACATCATAGTTCTTACCATAACGAGATAAGAGTTCTGATGCTACAACTGGACCACATCCAGAGTCTGCGATTGATTGTGCTGAAGTATCTCCAGCAATATTGAATCTATCATTATAATCTCTCTGATAGAGATGTCCTCCACCAGAATACTGAGATTTGATAAATGAAGTATCATCATCTGTTAATGGGAATGGTGTAACTGCATACTTGTGTTTCAATCCATGGAAGTATTGTTTACCAGTACCGCTTACGCCCTTTCCAAATAATCCTTTGACTAATCCAGTCACCAAGCTTGCGCCTAATGCTATAGTAGTTTTAAGACCAGTCTTCTTTGCTGTTTTTGTTGTTGTACTTGCAGAAGATGTAGAAGTAATATTATCTGCAGAGTTAGAAGATGATGTACTTGCTGTGGTTCCATTAGAGTTAACTCCTGTTTCGCTTGTAACCACAGAATCTATTACATTCTGTATAGCTAATATAGGAGCCTTAATGGATCTTTCCATATATTCAGAAAGTCTGAATAAGCTTGAAGCATAAGAATTATCAGAATCACTTCCTAAGACGATCTTCCAGTAATCCTTACTTGCTATAGATATTTTACCTTGTGCTATCTTTGTTCTGATAGACTTATTACGAGCCGAAAGTTTCTTAAGGTCGCTTGCTATATTCTTACCTTCTCCAATTAAGTCGTCTATAACGCCAAATGGAGTAGCGTATTTTAATACTTTGCTTGCACCCTTACCGAATGCTTTGAGCTTATCATTTGCTTCTGCATTAGAAGCTACTTCTTCTGTCGATTCCTCTTCATTTAAAATACCTGCCAATTCATCAGCGTGTTCTTTAGCATAAATCTTTTTGTATCTCTTGTAATCATCAAAAGCACCGAATGATGTTATGCCTGAAACTCCACTTGTGAAACCATTTACAGCTAATTGAATTTTAGCCCATTTGCTTCCGGCTTCAGCTTGTTGTCTTAATTCTTCATACTGCTTGTATCCACCTAAAGCAGACTTATCCATCTTCTCGACAGCTTCGGTCGCTTTATTATGAATCTTCTGAAGTTTTGTTGTATTAACAGCAGTATTGATTTCTTCAACACTCTGGAATGATGTGCCATTCTTGATATTATATGCCTGAATAGCATCTTCCGCTTCATCTCTACGCTTCTTGATGTCATCCACCATTTCTTGTTCAGTGTCTCCACCAAACTTAACGAATTCATCCATATCTAAAATCCAGTCAGCGACTTTCTTAGCAGAAACGAATCCGAATAAAAGCTGATTAGAGATTACTTGGCTTAATGCAGCTAAGAGTCTTTCCATAGGGAGAAGGTTCTCTGATTTATCTACAATGCCAAGTATAGTAGCAGCATTATCCCATCCAGATATAAAATCTGCAACGAGTGTTACTATTAATATTATCGCAAAGGCTTTACCGGCAATCTTTGCTAAATCCTGAATAGGAAGTTTCGATAGCACTGGACCGAGTTTGTCGGCTATTTTAGAAACTAATGTTCCTAATTTTCCAGAAGACTTAGCTCCGAGTTCTACTGTTTTTTCTGTAACCTTAGGATTACCTACTAATTTAGTAAGATGCTCCTTAATGAAATTACAAATCTTTGTTACGAGTTTTGAATTCTTTTTGGTTGCAGCTTTTCTTGCAGCCGCCGCAGCTTTGGCTTCATTCTTAGCAAAAGTATCAGCAAGAGTCTTAATAGTCTTGCCTTGTCCGAGAGCTTTAACTACTCCACCAGCTTTACCTATTCCCTGTACACCAGTTCCTAAGGCTTTAAGCCCACCACCAAGAAGTTTTCCAACGAATGGAATTTTTCTTGCTAATTTTCCAGACAATGAAATTCCCTTACCCATTAATGCTACTTCTTTACCGCCAGTAACGACAGAACGAGTAAACATTCTTCCGGCTTGTTCTTTCATTGACATTCCAGAACGATCATCAGCATAAGCTTCGTTAACTTCACTATCTTTCATATTCTGATAAGATGTGTTGTTTTCGAGATCGTAATTTTCTGCTAAGTATGCTTCTCTTGCGGCAACATCCTCAGCATTAGCATTTACTTCTTGATAAGCTTCGTAGTTCTTATTCTGAGCAACTATTGCTGCTGTTCGACCTACTAAGCTTCGGCTCATAGCTTTTTCATCTGCAGCGTTATTTAAGCCTTTTAATAAGTCTGATTTAGAAGTTGTGTTTCCTGTATCTGACTTACTATTATATGCTTCGGACTTAGAGGTATCAACTGTTGTATCGTTGCTACCATAATCATCCTTTTGGAATATTTTCTTAATACCTCGACCTAATCCGTTAATACCCTGCCAAATAATATCTGGGAGATTTTCAGCAAGAGCTTCCATAAGTTTAGGAAGTACATTTCCTACAGCAAATTCTATAGTTGATCCCATACCATCTTTCCAAAGCTCTACAGCTTCAGTAGCAAGATTTTTCAAGCCTTCTTTAGCTTTAGGCCAACCTGTTTCAACTACCCAGTTTTTGAAGTTGCCCCACATAGTAGAAACTGAATTTGCTAAAGGTGATAATACACCGCCTTCATATGTACCATCTTCGGTCTTAGTACCTATTAACCATGGACCTACTTTTTCTTTGAAGAACGGAATTACATACTTTCTTGTAAAGCCTATAAGGATAGGAACACCACCAAATACGCTTATACCGAATAATGCTTTTCCGAGAAACTTAGTAAATCCACTCTTTATTCTCGAGAATAATGATGGTTTCTTTTCATCGTCGTCATCATCGTCTCCTCTATGGAAGAAACCTTTCATTCTATCGAGGAATGAATACTTCTTTTCTTCTTCCATTTTCGCATCTGCTTCTTCTTTCGAACCCTTAGCAGGAGCCTTACTTGCTTCTTCTTGCTGTTCGACTACATCATCTACTGCATCAGCCGTAGCTCCAGTATTCTCAGCAATAACCTCTAAAGCCTTTTCTGCGAATGTAGTTGGTTCTTCACCAATATTCATTTTAGCCTGAAGTTTTCTACGCTTAGCATTACGTTTAGCTTGACGCTTAGCGATATGATTGCTAAGACCAGTAAGAGCTTTGCCTGTAGCAAATAATGGAGACAAAAGTACATCTGCGAATGCATTTGTCGGGATCGGTTCTCCTATAGGAATATCCGCAGGACTTTCCGCATTATTAGTGTGTCTGGTTATATATGATTTAAGAAGAGCCTTATAGTCTTTAAGTTCTCCCGTAGACATGGCTTCCAATGCTTCAGGTTTCTTAATGATGTTTCTGAATCTTGGGTCGTCTTCGTAATCTCTACCAAGCTTTCTAATTTCGGCCATGAGTCTATCACGCTTATCGTTATCTTTAGCTTCAGCATCAAATAAGAATTTACCGGTAGCTCCAAGTCCTCTAAGTAATCCTTTTCCTGCATCGTTAACGAAATTCTTTATTCTTCCCTTAACGGAATGAGTATTATGCCTTACTGTAGTCTTCATGTCAGCATCTTCATACTTATTCCTATTAGTAGATACAAGCTGTCTGAGTTTCGGGACATCATTGCTTCTAATAACGTCTGGATCGGCCTTAAGGTAATCCTCAAGACTTCTCATATCGCTATCAGAAAGTGTCTGGAGTTTCTTGATATCGTTCTTATTTATGTCTGCATATTTACCAAGAGTTCCAATTCGGTTTAACCACTTCTCGTCAGTTACTTTAAAGAACTCATCGAGATCTTCTACTATATGACGTTTCTTGGTTATTTTAAGAAGAACCTGAGCATGACCGTCATATAGTTCGTTAGTTAATTTCTCTTCGAGAATATTAAGCTGATCACGATTATAATAACCAGTCTTAGCTATTGGGTCGAAATACTTAGCGAGGTGTTTTTCTTCGAAATCTTCATCTCCTTCATGAATCATTGCTTCAGCATTACGCATTTTAGAAGCGTTATAATTCTTAAGAGTTTCTGATTTTCTTCTAGCCTGAAGATATGGTTTCTTGGCGTCTTCAGCTTCTTTAAGAGCTGCCTGAGCTTCAGCTTTCCAATTTTCAGTCTGCTTAATCCTACCCTCTAATTCTTCCTGTTTTACTGGATCGGTAGTTTCTGATAATTCCTTCTTTAGTTTAGCTATTGATTCATTAGCGTGAGCTATATCAGAAGACTTAGCTTCGATTCTTCTGTCGTATGTAGCTATAGCTTCTTCTCTGGCATTATCATAGCCTTCAGCAGATTCAAGTTTTTCCTGTCTTCTTTCGCCTACAATATTGTCAAAGTTAAGAAGATCATGGAATACCTTATTCGTCTTAACGAGATTTTGAGTGAATTCATCGAGAGCCGAATTTGCTGGAGTAGTGTTGAGCATAGCTTCTTTGTATTGGCCATACGCTTCATCACCCATAAGCTTCTTCTTTTTATTCTGAGAATTAATTTCGACATCAAGCATTTCGGCAAGCTTCTGCTTTTGTTTTGTAGTAAGCTTACCATCCTTGATACCTTTAAATCCAATCATTTCTGCTAACTTAGCAAGGTCTTCATCAGAAGTACCCATATAAGCTTGCATCTTTGTTTCGATATTATCTCGTTCTTCACGATTCTTCATCATCGAGTTGATGAGTTTATCTGCTTCTTCCTTAGATAATCTATCACCATTTATCGTATCAGCTTCTCTTATAAGCTTAGCCGCTTTAGCAAGACTATCAGAATCACCTTTACGAATGTGACCTTCAATCTTATTAGCTACGCCCTTGGAGAATGTAGTCTTAAACTTTTCAGAAATCTCAGCTGATGTCTTTCTCTGGTTAGCCATAAGAGCTTTCTTAAATGCATTAGTATCTCCTATATTACCTAAGATAGAATTCCTTAAGTCTTCTAACTGATCTGTAGAACTACGATTTGTAAGACCTTCAAGTTCTTCATCGAATTCTTCATATTTATCTCTACCAAGAAATGGTAAGATGGTATGTAAACCAAATGAAGCCCAGTGCTTTCTTCTTTCATCGTTTCGTTCTGCAGCAGACATCTTTGAATAACCACCTCTGATAGCTTTACGATCAAAGTGACCTTTAATACCAGAAGCAGCTTTTCCTATGAGTTTAACTGGTGCAGTTACTACACCAAATGCCGTTTTAAGTACATTACCAAGAATGGTCTTAGCTGGAGTAATAAGTTTATCTCTTATGAGATTATTGATAGGATTAAGAAGACCTTCATCGAGCTTTTCCTTAACCCAGTTAGGGAATTTCATTACTGTTTCTGTAAAGAAATGATGTAATTCATTTGTGAGTGTAGGTACTAAATCAACTAATGGTTTTAAGAAATCATCAAGCAGAGTATGCTTCATCTTGTCCACCATTTCAAGAGCAAAGTCCTTCATTGGTGTGAGGAACTGTTCCTTTAACTGACCAACAATACCACCCTCACGTTTACCAGTTCCATCATCTTCGCCAAACATAATATCCTTGAATTTGTCTGTTGTAGAAACTAAACCAGCACCCGCACCGAGTAAGCTTCCTCCTAATAAACCGAATGGACCACCTAATGCTAATGCACCAACAGCAGCGCCTAATCCCATCTTAGGGAGAGCCTTCTTCATCTTCTCTCTATTCTTAGGGCTAAAGAGTTTATCTTCGCCGAATAAGCCTTCTTGCACAACTTCAGTATTCTTAGCGAATCCTAAACCAGCACCAACAAGCATACCACCTAATGGTCCTAATGGAGTAAGCATACCAAGAATTGAACCTGTAAGTCCATAAGCCTTTGCATCAGGGAAAGCTTTCTGGAAAGCTTCAGAGATAATTCCATCATATTCTCTTCTTACAACGTTTCCGTTTTCATCCTTAGCAAGAATTGTACCGAATAATGTCGAATTAAGAGAATCATTATTTTTAACGATTTCACTTCCTACGCCTATACCAGCACCAAGAAGTGGCATTCCCATTAAAATACCACCAGCACCCATTCCCAGAATACCCTTTGCTAAGCCATTAATACCGACATTTTTACCGATAGCATCAGCAAAATCTTTTAATTCCTGAGGAACCATGTCAGTAAGTTTATCATTTGCTTCAGCGTTAAATGCGAGATCTTCATCTCCATTTCGTCTTAACTTAGCATCTACCCAAGGAATAATCTTATCATTGATAGTTCTTGTTACCTTAGGAACTGCACTGCTAATTATGCTGGACATAGCAAATGCTAATGGATTTTCAAAAGCATCCTGAAGTCTGTTAGGATCAGAAATGAACTTCTGGAATTTATCAGATATACGAGAATCTATAACATCGTCTTCAGCATTTTCTCCTGTAATTACATCGAGCTTCTGGAATAACTTTTCGAAGTTTTCTTTAAGTACGGTTTGTACTGGAGAGAATGCTCCCAATGATTCAAGTCCATCATTAGCTTCAGCATTTCTTCTAAGACCTCTTGCGAAAGCCTTTTCTTCTCTTGCTTGACGCTTAATGGTTGATTCTGAATTAGGATTTATAACGACACCGTTTCTAGGAATTGTTGTGATATATGGACCTCCAGGAGGAACCATTCTACCATTGATTAATTCTCCAGAAGATACAATAGATCTGAATGCTCTACCAGTTCTATTGATACCACCACGAGCCATTGTTGGAGTTTCGTCATCTTTAAGATTCTTAAACTCTGTAAATTTTGTTTGTGCTGTTTTTTCATATTCAGCTCTAGCTTTCTTATTCGCTTCTTTAGGAGCTCTCGTATATTGCTTTATAAGACCTATAAGTTTCTCGTCTTTGATATTATTCGCATAATGAGTGAGTCCTTGGATTCTTTTCTGGTTAGCATAGAACCCTTTGAGAGCATCCTTCTGCTTATTATTTAATTTTGACTCATCTATATTTCCATTGCCGTCTCCATATTCAGCTTCGATAAGTCTAAACATAGCAGACCTATCTCTGAATAATTCGAGTTCTGATATTATCGATGGGTCAAAATCACTATAAGACATTTCCTGTTTCGCTTTTACACTATTTTTACCGGAAGATGTATTATTGGATTGTCTTAAGTTGATTTTTTCGAGATCTTCTGTACTCATATTTCGAACAGTATTAACATCTCGAACTGTCTCTGTAGCATAAAGTTTTCCGCCATTTTTACTGAGCATACTTATATTAGATTGAATAGCTGGTAGTATTTGCTTTGCTATAACAGTTTGACGTCTTGTATACTCTTCTATTTTGTTTTTATTTCTGGTATGTGAAATAGCATCATCAAGACGACTTATTTCATCCTCATAAGCTTGCTCTAAATCTTTAAATCCTTGTATTTGAGCATCTATTTGTGTAGCTTTAGAAGCTGTATTTCTTTGAATCTCTAGGAATTTTTTAATGCTATTGGTAAGGAAGTTATCATTAAATGAAGCCATGTATGAATTCAAAGAATCGATTGCTTGATTTCCTTCTGAACTATACTCATCATATATATCCGAAGTTTGTTTAGCTCTATGTACGGCTTTTTCTTTTTCTTTTTCCGCAATAGCAAGATCTTTTTCGGCCTCTTTAAGATCGGCTTTTGCTTGTTTTATATCCGCCGCACTATATATCCCCTTTTCGTTCTTGATTATTTCATTTAAATTATTAATTTCATTAGTAATAGATGCCACATTACCTGCCGCAACATTAGCTTTTATTTTAGCTTCGGAGCTAGACTGAATTATATTTCCTATTCTACCTTTATTCGCTTCATTGATGTCGCTTTTTGTTTTATTCATTTCCGCATTAAGCGCATCATATTTTAATCTCTGATCGCCAGTATAGCTTTGTCTTCTTCGTTCAAATTCATCAAAGAATTTATCCGCTTCTGCAGCCGCATCTATGTCTGCGAATATTTTAGCAAGATTTGTATCTCCTGCTTTTTCTGCTTTTTCAATAAGCTTAGCTCTTGTTTCTGAATCCATATTAATGAATCTAGAAATCTTGTTTTTATCATAATGAGCAAGTTTGCCTTGAGCTTTAGCATGACGCATATACTCTCGTTCATATCCAGCATATCGTTCTGCTTCAGTTTGTTCTTGAGATTTAAATGTAAGATTTCCATCCTCATCTTCATTAACAACACCAGAATCGAGAGCAGACTTACGGAAAGCTGCCTTATACATATTGAATACGTCTTCGGAATTTTTCTTAAGAGCATCCATAAGAGCCGGGAAGAATTTATCTCTATGACCTTCTCCAGTTTGCGAACCCAAGATTTTTTCCTTGAGGTCTTCCATCCATTGTCCGAATGCCGATTCCTTATATTTCTGTCTTGCAGTGCCAAACCAATCACTGATGCTTTCTCTTACACCAGTAAAAGTTTTCTTTGTTTCAGATTTGAGAAACTCCAGGAAGCCGTCGATTGGTTTGCCATCTTCATCAACCATCTTCATAGAAGATTTATAGAGCATATTGTAAAGATGATTATCTGCTGCAAGTACAGCTCTATTTAAAGCCTCGCTAGGTTTATCAAGCCATGACTCAACCTCGTCTTTAACTAAGAAGAATTTCTCACCAAATGTATCAGCGTGTTCAAACTTCTCTGAGAAGTTCTTGTCCTTATACTGGTCGAACTTCTTTCTATGTACTCTATCTTGGGTTATACCGAATATATCTCTGAAAACAGAGTCTTTTTGTCTTTCGTCTAACCAGTCTTGTTTCTGCTTTTCCTGTCTCTTTTTAGCAGTGTTATATATAGAATTTCTTGCCGTGTTTAAGCTGCCTTCTTCAAAAAAGTCGTCAACGAATGTGTATTTCCAAGCATCATCTTTAGCCATCATAGCTTGGACATTACGTTCATAAGCTTCATCACGATTATTTCTGGCTTCGATTTCTCTCTCAGAATCACTCTTCTGTTTTGCATATTTGAAATTGAGCTTTTCGTTTATTTCATTTTGACGATAAGTGTACGTTCTTCTTCTAGGTGATTTACCTCCTCCTCCACCAGAGCCTCCTATATTACCATATACATACATACCTTCAAGTCTGAAGTTTTCCATTTCATCCTTGATGCCTTTAAGATAATCAAATATACTCTTATCATATTTATCTGTAGCATCAACGATACTCATAGATATAGGAGAAAGTCTACCCTTAACTTTATAAGTGCCGTATTCGGTATAATCTTTATCTACACCCCTAATCTTATAATCTCTAGAATTTCTATGATCATATCTATTAAGGTCTATATTTTCGGCGGTAAATTTAGCAAGAAGTGTTCCTAGTTCTTCAGCTTGCTTAAGCTGATCGCTAGCTTGCTTCTTTTGAGTATTCATATTAGCTACGATATTCATTCTCACGCTATTAGGCATAGCTTCGAATGCGGCTCGAAAAATATTAAGAGTTTCATCAGAAACTCCAAGTTCGCTACCAACCTTACCCTTCAAATCAATATCACCCATACTATATAATACTCTATATAATATAGGGAGTTCTTCTCTTATCCTTCTTGCATCTGCTCCTCGTTTAAATCTTGTATCCTTTAAGAAATAATTGAGTTCAGAATTGAATTCAGAGAATGCGGATTGCGATCTCTGGAATTGCTGCTGCGCATGAGCTTTAACTGCTCCTGAAACAGTAGTCCAACGACCATTCTCTGGATCGAAAATCATTTCTCTTTCGCCAGTAAGAGCGGCAGTCATCTTTCTGAGATAGAATGGGATTACTTCTTCAAGATATTTCTTAGATACACCATCCCAAGATGTGGCTCCTCTATTAAACTGCTTGGTATCTATCTTAGTGGTATACTTATTCTTGATACCGAATAATTCACCTAAGATTTGCCATGTTTTCTTACCGCCGCTATACTCATCTTTATCAGCGAGAGAATTGAAACGTCCTATAAGAGCGGGAAAGAAACCTTCAAGTGATTTATTTAAATTATCTAAGTTATACATTAATTCATTCTGCCGAGTAAGTATCTTCTTCATTACCGATTCTGATACTAACTGCATAGGGTTTGCCGCCAACATAGCGAGCATATTATTATCACCGAAAAGCATATCCATACCTGGAATATACTTATTGAGCATATTCTTAGCATTAGACTTAATCTTTCCGCCGTAAGCTCTAAGGTCTACTATGCCACTTGGAGCAATATCTTCGATATTCTGTCCCGGCTTCTTGGTCTTTTCCTTTTGACCAAAGTTAGGGTCTTGTCTCTTGCGTTCTGTATCAGCAAGAAACTTGATATCTGTAGCGATTTCATTAAGCGATTTGCCCACAGTATCATAGAACTTAACAGCGTTTTCAGAATTGATCTTAGCCATAGAAGCAAAATCTTTGAATCTGTTGTCCAGATTCATTCCGAGATTTTCAATATTTCTATTGATAGATTTAGTAAGTTCTATATTCTGTGCATACTGCATAGAAGCGATTTCCTTTTGGGTATCAATCTGTGCAGATGATGTCTTTATAATAGTATCACTTATAAGAATAGAAGAAAGCTTGTTCGACTTACTAACGACTTTAGATACAAGTGTATCACCGTCATTAATATCCCAGTCACTATCTTCATCAAATCCGAAGTCGGCAATATCGAAGTCGTCTTCAGATATATCTAAGCCAGAGTACTTAGCCGCAAAAGCATCCTGTCTTGCTTTGTTATAGAAGTCACCAGTTTTAAGGTCTTCTTTAACTGATTGTAATGCCAGTTTAGATGCAACGAAGACTTTCGAATTCTTAAACTGAGTCATTACTCTCTGGTAAGTAGTCTTATAGTTCTTTAAGTCCGAGTAGGCTGTCTTAAACAAGTCTGAGTTTGTTTCAGCAAAATCAGCCACTGTAGAATAACTATCTTTGGTGGTCGAATACAGTGCGTAACCCATGGACTTAGTGACGTTTTTAAGGTACTTAGACACTTTAACCATAGCTATACCTCCTTTATAAATTTAATCAAATGTTGAAATGCATAAGAATCCGGGTAGGAATTAACCTACCCGGAAACTTAGTTTTGATATGAACAATTATAGATGTTGTGGTTTACAAGAATGTTGTTACTTTTCTTCTGGGAAAAGCCACTTAGGGCAAGAGCATGAGCACTTGATTACTTCATGACCTGGGATAGTCTTAGTCTTCATACCGTTAGACTTACCAGTCTTAGGATCGATAACCGGATAAGACTTTGTGGTTTCTTCTACGAACTGCTTATGCATTGAGATGTTTGAATACTGTGTACCGCCGAGGTTAACCTTTCTACCTGTAGAGAGTGTAGTATTAAGGAAATCCTTAGAAACTGTACACATAGCTTCAGCCGCTGACTTACCCACATTGTAGTTGTTCATGAGTTCTGAAGCTTCCTGCTTGGAGATCTTTGTTGTGTCTGAGATTACTCCTGCTACTGCATTCTTGAATACTGTCGCAGGGCAGTGTGATTCTGAACCAGAGTTTGTGAATACTTCTACAGAGAAAGAAGTATCGTTAAGCATAGCCTGCATGATGAGCGTTTCATCCTTTGCTGAAGCTTTCTTCTGCTTGATGTTGCCCTTGATTTCGTCGAGCATCTGGTTTAAGTTGAATTCATTTTCGTTTGCCATTTGGATTTTCCTCCTTAGAATTGTTTAGGGTTTTTGGGTCTTCTCTTCTTACAAAAGGAAAGATCATCTTCTGCTTTCCTTTTTGAAGAAGAATATCATTTATCTCTTCTGGATCATACTTAATAAGTTTTTCCAGAAAAGTAAGTGAATCTTGTTTATCCATATACATCATTCTCCTTATCTGGTGTATTACTGGTATGTTTTGCGGGGTGTTAGATTTAACACTGGAGACTAGGGATGGTAGGAAACATTTGTATAAATATATACTTTATATAAAGGAGGAAACTGTAATGGACTATAAAAGCATAGGACATATTATTCTCGAGTCTGAAATAAAGTCTGAAGCTAATATCATTGGCGACTCCAATGGTCGTTTATTGGCTGAAGGTATATTACAAGATCTTGATGCAAAAAATAGAAATGGTCGTATATATACTGCAAAAGATATCGATCCAGATTTAAATTCTGATCGTATCCAGAAAGAGCTTATTCCTACAGGTAATATGAGGGGTGAAGCTAACCATCCATTGGATAAATCCGTTGCAAGACAGCAGGTTGTTGATCTTCTCAGAGCCGGCGTAGTGTATACAAAGATCTGGAGAGATGGAAATATCATCAGAGGACACTTTAAAGGAGCTAATAATGAAATCGGTGATTACTTCAATAAAGACCTTGCTTCTGGATATAAACCATCATTCTCTCTCAGAGCTCTTGGTAGTATTGATAATAAGGATGGCAATTGCTATGTAAGAAATATCCGTATCATTACTTATGACTGGGTAATTCTCCCATCACATCAGAAAGCTTATACTACTGGTATTATCACTGATGATAAGGTTAAGATGGAATCTTGCTTACCACTTAACTTACTTACATCTGATGGTTCTACTAATGTAGTAACAGAATCTCTTATTCCTCTTGCTATCGAAAACGAGGCTGCTATGGGATTCATCAAAGAAGAGTCAGCTAACTTCAAGGCTATTCTTGAAAACTTTGATGTTCAGGCTAAGAGCGGTATGCTTATCGATAATGGTAAGAGAGTAATGCTCACAGAAAACTGCACAGGAAATTCTATTGTGGTAAGTCTCGAAGATTACATCGTTAGACAGTTTATGAATTAAAAAATAATGAGGAGCCCGAAAGCTCCTCATTATAATTATTAGAATTCGTCTGATGGTTATCTGTTTAAAGAGTAATCGTAAAACCACTGTTTGATCTGAGCGAATGTATCTAGGAAGTTGTGGTCTATCTTAAGGCCAAGGTTTTCAAAATCAGCTTCATTCTGATATATGAAATCTATAGTTTGACAAGTGCGTTCTAACTCAAATCTAGGAACGCTTACATTATTCATTACTACTATATTTATAATAGGCTCTATTAGAATATAATACAGATACGTCAGCATTGTATCCTTTGGTTTACTAGCACAGAAAATCCCGAAGTCATTAGCGACTCTTTTCATTTTCATAGGAACATTCTGATTTGATTTGAGACCAGCTATTTCTACTAACACTGGATTACCTGCTGCGCAAGTCATCATAAGTCTGTCATTGAAAATACAGATATTATATTTGTCATGAATTGTTATGTCATTGTAGGATATATAGCGAGCCCTGCCATTAGGGTGATCAGTTTCTTTGGCTTTTACACAAGCAGTTGCAGTTTCCACGAATGCAACTCCACCACCTTTATTGATAAATCTATTGATATCTACAGAAGACTTAGAGTGGGTGAAAACTGAATCTTCCGTGTATACGTACTTAAAATAAACTCCGTCGAGTCTCATCTGATCAGCATTGAGAAATACGGCGTCATTAATAAATGTATTAGGGATTTTAGAGAATACTAAACCTAACACATATTCACATAATACTTTAGTACACGTATCAGCTTTGTCTAAAAGACTCTCTTCAATAGGGTGTCTTAAAGGGAACTTTGGTGCACTAATCGGGTTGTTTTCCTGAATGTCGTCGAGTAAGTTAATCATAATTTCCTCCAAAATTACTTTGTTCCTAAACAGAACGGGGTTGATATATTCTCTCTAGATTGATCTAACTGAAGCTGAAGTATAGGATCTAATATATCTGCCGAGATAGCTTCAGAAATTTCATCTCTATGAGCTTTAATAAATTCTACGGCTCGTATATCCGTGAGCATTTCTACAGTTTTTCTATAACTGCTGTAACTGAAAATAACGCCGCAAACATATTCGTCTTGCATCATAGCGTTATCAGTAAATACTAAACTATGCATAATCTCGTGGACTATTACATACGTTAGTACAGTTTTGCTAATATCATTAGTGATCTCAATAACATTATTTGGAGCCTGCCACCAATCATAATCTCCGAGAGCTTTTTTAGTTTGTCCCCAGTATGATTTAGCAACTCGATCCATATCTTCGATTAAACGGTCAATACAGATAACCATCTCGTGATTACGACCAAAATATCTGGCCTGTAAATCATCGCAATGGTATTCATTATCCACTGAATGATATGCTGTGGAGCCTTCATCTTCTGCAGTAGAACGTTTAACGGTTATATTAACGAACTTATTTGGAAGATAATTGAAAGCTGTAGCTAAAATTCTTATAATCTTATCTATAAGATCTGTTTCGACCACAGTAAAATCATACAAGTTTCTATCATACTTTATGTGTATTTCCATATTTATCACCTACAAATTCTCCCGGAAAATACTTCTTTCTAGCAAATTCCAGGTACATGTCGATATATGCATGACATATATCAATATTAAACACCGTTTTTATTTCAGATTCATAGTGGTATAAAAAGTCTCGAGTACGAGCATCCACTAAGTATTCTATCTGCCACATATACGCATCATTATCAGTTTGATGAAAATCGGTCAATACAAATGAATGCATTACTTCATGGACTAAAGTTGCCATCAGCACCGTAATGCACACATTAACTTTTTCTCTTTCATCTTTTCCAAACATGGATGGATAATCTGATAGGTCAATTTCAACCTTCTCTTTATACTCACCAGTATATTTCGGAATATCTTTTGAATCATCCGGAATTTTCATATACATTAAAGTATCCAAATTAACATAAAGAGTTCTAAGAGTTGGATCCAATCCGTATCTATTGAACTCGTTAACTAAAACAATATTATGCGAGCATTTTCTTTCGCCTTCTTTAACAAATATAACCTCCTTAAATCTATTGGGGACTTTTGTAAACAACCATCGCAAGAAAGCGATACAAAATATTTTTTGTAAATGCTCATATTCTGTTAATCTCGCAAATGGAAAAACTGGTTCATTCATATGTATGAACCTCCTTTCTACAAGCATAATATATAACTAAGGAGTTGATTATAATGGCAAATGAAATGACTAAACTATTAAACAAAATCGAAAGACGAATAGGCACCAAAGCTCTTGTTCTGCCTGATGAAATTAGTAAGGATACTTGGGCGAAAGAAGTTATAGCTGATGATACCATTCCGACATATTCGAGATACTTCCCTCATAAGATAACAGTATATCTTGATAGAGATAAGACTCCTATGGATAGGGAAGGATATTACCTCTTAAATCCAAGAATGGTTGATGGAGCCAAAATCATAGGTATAAAAGATATAAACTTCTCGGCATTCAGAGACACTGGTGCTACAGCTATCCCTGGAATGGTTTCTGGAGGTTTAGGATTCTATGACTTTGCTACAACCGTATCAGAATATACATATGACGATATTGCTCTCTTACAGGGTTCGGCTAACTTAAACTCAGTATTTAATGGACATGTCTTTGTAGACTTCCAATACCCAAACAGAGTAAAGTTTAAGATGGCTGTTGGTCGTCAGAGCATTCCATTCAGAGTTGTTCCTTTGGATGTATTCGTAGAACACCCATTGAATCTTATGACTATTTCTCCTACATCAATGGAAACTTTTGAAAAACTTGCTATAGCTGATGTGGCCACATATCTATACGAATTCCTTAAATACTATGATGATCTTGAAACGGTATTCGCTAACTCTAATCTCAAACTCGATACAATTGCAGATAAGTCTAGAATGAGAGATGAAGTTGTAGCGAAACTTGAAGAATCCTATGTTTCACCGGCAAATAAGAATCAGCCTATCATGATTTGTGTATAAAAAATTAGGGAGTCTCCATGTGAGACTCCCTTTATATTTTAGAATGTAAGCATATTGGTTGCGTTTAACGTTTTCATTCCTTGTCTCATAATACCGACTTCTTCCATAGGGAATTTATCAATATTATCGTTGATGATTCGTATGTAATCGATAAACGGTCTTAACCAATCTGGCACATCTATATCCATTGGAATACCAATATACTTTATCTGAATCTTATCTGCAGGTTTCTTTGGAATTGTAACCACATTACCATCCTCATCTTCTACGGTTAAAGTCTTCTGAGATGAAAGCACATTAATATAAGCTACTATCTTTTCATATACATCCGGATATTGCTCCCTTATAATTCCTACATTCTTAAGAGTTATATCTGTATTGACTACACATATAGTATTACGCTCTGTCAAATCGATACCTGGATCCGTATCTCGTTTAATACTATTATAAGCATCAGCCGATACTACAGCGAATGTAGGATTAGCATATGAATTCAATGGCTTAATTCTAGCTGGTTTATAATACAGCTTTTCACCATCATGCAGAGAATTATATATTTGCTTTTCCATAATACACAATTTCTCTACTATAGCTACCTGATCTATCTTATCCGGATCGAGTACATCTTTAAACAGAATACTCTTAATCTGGTCTTTGGTTTTATCCGCTACACCAGATTTAGTAATAGGTAATCCCTTTACATCAAGAGCCGCATTAAGAGGAACCAAGTTTTCTTCCTGTCTTTCCTGATATGTAGCATAGTTCTTACTTGCTGTTGTAATAAGAGCATTCTTAAGAGCAAACTCATTCTTCAATACAAGTAAGCAATCTCTACCGAAATCTATATCCCAAGTATTATACTGCTTGCAATATAATCTCATATAATCAACCTGAAGTCTATATAAGATATTGCCCATAATATTGGTTATAGTAAACTTAACTCCGGCATCAGCACACATAGTATTTGCGTCTATGACTTCTTCTTTAAAGATTATCTCATTAGCATCAAAGTCATATCCCATATGTGGATCAAATACTGGAACTGTAGGATCGAAGTGAGATACAGGGAATATATCTTTCTCTTGTTTTGCTTCCGGTCCTTTGGATGTTCTTATATGACGAATAGGGAAATCTATATCTCTTGTGTTATGCTCGATAAACTGATACCATCCTTCAAGAGATACAAACGATGAGTCTGTATCTGTAAGAATACTTACATCTCTCATCATAATTCTTGCTCTGTCTGTAGAATCTATAATGATATGTGGATGATATACATATTCTTTAAATAAAGCATACAGTTCATCCATTTCATCAGAAATAATCTCTGGAACTTTATTCGGATCTATAAATACCGCATCGAGTTTACAAAGAATCTTCTTTATAAGACCCATCACTACAGACCTTTCACAGAACCAATACAGATTGTTTCTATAGAATAATCTGGTTAAATCTTCCTGAGAAACCTGAGTGAGCATATCCCATACAATCTGTAAGTCTTCTTCTGATGGAACATAATAGAATCCACAAGTTGCTACTATCTGGAAGAATGTTTCTTCTAAAGTTACAGGTTCTCCTATAAATACATCTTCGTCTCTCATAGTTCTTGGGTCATCCAATACACATCGAATGAAATGAACCATTTCATTAAGAGAACCAAACTTTACATTATTAGACAAGAATTCTTCAAAGAGCATAATAGCTGATGCAATAGCATCTCTACCCTGAGAAGTAATTCCATTTGCGATAAAGTAATTATAAAATACTGTACTATAAGCTCCTGTTATTCCGTATCAATATCTTCACGCAGGTCGTTAATCTGCGCAGTTCTTTTATGAACTTCTCTAGCTTTCACTAGAAGTTGAGACTATATCTTCATCTGTATAAATTTTCCAATTCACCTCCTCATTTATACAGAGTGCACCACTTCGGAATCACTTGATTCCTAACTCTTCTATGAAATTTAGAAGAGATAGTCGTTGAACTTTTTCGATTAATAGTTATATTTTTCACAAATGTCTTTAAATCGACTCTTGCTTTTTATTTTCGTTATAGCACCATAATATTTCTTCTTGTCTTTATACGATAGATTCCTAAAGACTTCACCCAATCCAATACAATCCATTATACTTTTCTCTAAGTAATTAGCCATTATAAATCACCTCCTTTAAAATTTTATGCTATAACTATTAACGAACTTAGCTGCTGATTATCCAATCCCAATACTTTTCAAGCATTCACGCTTATCATCACTGATTACGTTGTAGCGATTGGGCTCTAAGGCCTATATAAATTAGGGACATCCTGCCATCGGAGCCATTTCCCAGCAATTCAATGCATACTTAGTTTATATCACTATAAACAGCCCCTAACGGTTAAGGGCGTTGGCTGAACGTTTCTCGATTAACTGAAACAAATTGTATTTTGCGAAGTCTGCAGATCCTTTAGGGAAAGACTTCATTTTCTTTTTATATTGCGATCGTTTATCTAAGAACGATTGAATCAAATCATATAAAGGATTCTTGATAGTACCATGATGCTTAAACATACATCCACTTGCTGTAAATATAGGCTTTCTATCATCAAGATACTGAACTAACTGAATCAGATAAGTTTCCTGAGTAGTCTTAGTGTAGTTATTCTCTAATTCTACTTTAGGGTTATGTATCGTTGCTACTATAGCCGTATCTATAGCAGTAGCAATTTCTATCTTATTGAGATTCGGAAAAGAAAGCTGAAGCAATCTAACTGCTTCATCTCGGTATTCTTTTACTACTGAACTTTCTAGCATTTGCATGTCTGTCATCATATCAGTCATGTCATTACCTCCTGTATTAATATTATTTAGAAGTTTGGGTGCCTGTATAATAACAACATTGTTATAATAGACACTCTATTCTATTATATATAAGACATTACTCGTTTTATAAGCTTATAAAATTTATTCTAAGGAGGAAATATACCATGGGAGTTTTTAGTTACGGAAAATCTCATCAGGTTGTCGACGAAGATCTTGAAATCACTGAAGAGCAGATGCAAGATGTCGTTGACGAACTTAAGTCAATCATGCTCGCAGAAGACATCGCTTATGGTATGAGCGATGACGAAAGAAAGGCTTTCCTTGAATCTGAAGAATTTGAAGTTCTTACAGAATCAAAGAAGTTCAAGAAGAAGACACTTGTTAGACTTAACAAGCAGGATGACCTTACAAGAAGAGCTGACCAGGCTGCTATCGTTATCGCTGGACAGAAGAAGGACAGACTCTTCGATCTTCTCGCTCTTAACAGACAGAAGGAAAGAAAGCTCAGACAGCTTATCTTCAAGAAGTATAAGGTACAGGCTCTTAAGGCTGCTAAGACATCACAGAGAGATTACATCAAGGATGCTAATAAGGCTAAGCTCATGAAGCCATCAGATCTCTCATCTACAAGAGAATATAACACCTAATTTATAAGAACCAAAACGTTTTCATATCTCTTTTCTAATGGCATATAATTCACATCTCTGAAATACTTGAGGGAGTCACTATGACTCCCTCAGTGTATTTTTTTACATCTTGAAATTTTCTTGTAACTAATATGTAAAGAATATGGTGCTGTAGGGCTTTTTGGGCGATAAATCTACTGATGGATAATGAATTACAGTTTTCACCTATTCTGGTATAAATGGGATCTCCCTAGGGAGATCCCTCCTTTCCTTGTTTTATTTTAACACTCACGGTAACTATTATATAATCCATAATGGCGGGATATCGTTTACTACCTTTTAAATCCCGCTGGATTGCTTTGGTAAAATGTAAAAAATGTAAACTTCTTTTTTTTTGTGAGGAGACGTAATAGTCTCCTTATTCTTTTTTATGATGTGAGGAGGGACACTATATGGGTAAATTATCTAAAGAAGACATTGATGAAATTATACATATGATAAAAGAAGGATATAAGTATAGAATCATTGCTTCTAAGTTTAATGTGGATGAATCATATATAAGACAGATTAGGAATAAGTATGGAGTTGAAGTTGTTAATACTCACTTCGTTAGAATATTTGATTCTGATGGGAAAGCATATAGTGATAAAGATATGGAGAATATTAAAGCTTTATATCTCGAAGGAATTTCTTTATCTGAGATAGCAAAACTATATAAAGAAGACTATAGGACTATCACTACACTACTTAAACGATCCGGAGTAATACAGAGATTTGTGACTCTATCTGAAGATATAGAAACCAAAATTTGTAATCTATATAAGATAGGATTGAATATAGATATAATACAGAGAGTATTTGTTTTGGATGGAGTGGAGGTTTCCATCAAAGACATTTCAGCCTGTATTAAAAAGCATGGTATTCCTATTAGGAGATATATACCTCAGAAAGATGTGCATATTAGAGCTCAAATATACTCACTTAAAGATGATTATAATATATGCTCAAAGGACATCGCTCTTATAATTGGTAAGAGTATAAAACAAGTTAATCGTATATTATTAGAGCGAGATAAAAAGGTACAATCTCAAAAACCTAATAGTAATTAAGCCTTAGGAGGGAATAAGAATGTTAAGAACAAACATGAAACGCTATAATGCACCAATGTCTACGGTACTGGTGAACCCAGAGTACTATGGTGTATTCAAGGAACTTTTAAATGAATCTGGTATGATGCGAATCAATCCAGCAAATATCAACAAGTTGAATATTATGCCGGATTATATCGAGGGACTGCTTAATGTATTCAGAGACAGCATCGAGCAGGAATTCATACACAACGTAAGAGTCCTCGTACAGTGGGACAATGGAAAATGCTGTAAGTTCAATCTATTCGATTTATACTTCAATCTTGTTATGTGGAAGATGCTTGTAGATCTGGATGCTACAATTCAGCCGTACAATATCTTCATAGACAAGAATATAACTGGAGATACAATCAAGAACTGGATAGACACAAACGTAATAGATGTATTCTTAGATAAAGTCGATCCGTTGACTTTGAATAGAACTATCTATCACTCATATAAACATCTTCAGGGTGTTGATGAATTTGCGTTATATCTCGCAAACACATTCAACTACTTTGATTTTGTCGGATTAGACAAACTTGATATGGAAGCTCACAAGATTCTGGATAACGAATACTCCGCAGAGCATACATATAAGAATGTCGCTATTGAAGATGCTCAGGATGTTGGTATGGAAGAGACAAAGAAGCTCATAAATATCATAACTGAGAGATCTAAAGACATCTTAGGATATGACCATTGCTGTGCTGCAGCTTTAAGAAGTCAGGCAGGTATATCCGAAAGACAGTTCAAGGAATTCGCAGTAAATATTGGACCTAAGCCTGATGGTTTAGGAGGAATCTATCCTCATCTGATAAATACTTCGTTCTTAGATAAAGGTCTGGATTCGCTTGAATCTATGTTTGTCGAATCAGCATCAGCTGGACGATATGCTCAGATTATTGCGAAGACAAACGTTGCCAACTCAGGTGCGTTCGCTCGAATTCTTGGTTTAAATAATATAGATACGGATCTTCATGCTGATCCAAACTATGTATGTAACACCAAGAACTTCGTTAAGATGACTATCAATACACCAAAAATATTTAAGAAGTTTATTGGTAGATGGTTTAAGTGGTCAGAAGATGATCCTGAAGATCACTGCATCGGAAGAAAAGACTTCACTCTCATAGCAGGCAAGACTATATATCTCAGAGACCCAATGACTTGTCAGAGCAAAACTATGGGGGATGGTATATGCTTTAGATGCTATGGTAAACTCGCTTATATTAATAGATATGTAAATATAGGTAAGCTTGCGGCCGAGATTCTTTCAGCTATATTAACTCAAAGATTCTTATCAGCTAAGCATATCTTATCTGCTAAACCTATTAAGGTTGTATTTGGTGATGACTTCGCTAAGTATTTCCAGAATGAAGAATATCTTCTTAGTATTTCTGATGAACTGGAAAGCACTAAGAAAATATACATCAAAATTAATCTTGATGATATCGATCAGAGTCAGGATACTAATGAAGAAGCTGACGACGATGACGATTCATCATTTATGTCGGAATCTCTCACTGAGTTCATAGTAGAAGATAATGGAATAGAATATAATATGCACAGCAACAATTATGACTCACTCACATTCACTTCTGAATTCGTGGAGATTATCCACAAGCATAAGACTACAACTAATGATGAGGGTGCTGAAATAGTTGTGGTCCCATTTAGCGAACTTGTAGGCATTCCTCTGTTTGCAGTACCACTTGCTAATAGCGAACTCAGTAAGTCACTTACAGAGGTTAAGCATATCATTAACTTCAGAAATAAGACGTCTGGATTTGATAAGGATACGATTCTTCAGGCATTTATGGAAGCTCTTGATAATGGTGGACTTGGAGTTCACTCATCTCATGCTTCAGTAATCCTGTCTAATATGATTAGACGTAAAGAAGAAGTTCTGGAAACTCCTGACTGGAGTATTCCAAATCAGGACGACTATCAGATTATCACTGTTTCATCAGCTCTGAAATATAATCCTAGCACAACTGTAACGCTTATGTATCAGGGCTTAAGAAGAACGCTGATTAATCCTATAACTTATAGAAAGAGGAAACCATCTAAGATAGATTCCTACTTTATGGATGCTCCTCAGAATATAGGTAAAGATTCAGCATTCACTAAACAGACAAATAAATCCGAACTCACTATGGAGGATATGTTTAGACGTGTTGAAGAAAAGAAACCTCAGCCAAAGGTTATCCAGTTCAACGAGATGTTTAGACCAAAAGAATAAGCAATGGGGAGTCTTCGGACTCCCTATTTTTCTTAATAAGAAAGGTGGTAATATAGTGTATAGAATCGAAGTTTATTACAGTTTCATAAAGGTTCTGGGCTACTGTCCGGGGGATTGTCAGAAACTCGAAAATTACTTCAGAATATATGACAACGTAACCCATACAGGGCACTTTGAGCACATCATTTTTGATACAAAGAATAGAATTTTATATCTGCCAAGAGGAATGGATATATTTTTTCTCGAAACCGTACTTAGCTGTAAAGCAAACTATATAAGAGATCCAGACCCATTCTTCTATAATGATACTATAATGCTGAGATATAAACCTAAAGATGAAAAACAGCGCACTACATTAAAGTTCATATTAGGAAAAGATGAATTCAGAAACTACCAGACTTCAAGTCAGAACTTAGTCAGTCTTACAATGGGTGGAGGAAAGACTTATGTAAGTACAGCATTCTTTGCTATATCTGGATTAAAACCTATGGTTATTTGTTATGGAATTGAAGCACAGTGGAGATCTCGCCTTAAAGAATATACAGATCTCAAAGATAGAGAAATCTATACTATTAAAGGAATGGATTCCGTTAGAATCTTAATGAGACATCCTGCTGAAGTATTAGCTAAGAAGTATAAAGTGTATATAGCTACTCATGGAACTCTACTATCTTTATTTGATACTGGTATGGAAAATCTTCATAAGCTTTTCTTACATCTCGGTATAGGAGTTAAAGTTATTGATGAAGCACATAGAAACTTCATGAATACTTGCA
>Ga0265299_10001457_pt1 | contig 26955 bp, 26 predicted proteins | sample AusTroGonzalo_MG_4_FD_193485 | JGI IMG/M metagenome (GOLD analysis project Ga0265299, IMG submission 193485) | Bovine rumen microbial communities from tropical cattle in Woodstock, Queensland, Australia - Gonzalo_02 | ecosystem: Host-associated > Mammals > Digestive system > Stomach > Rumen ... | reverse complement strand
CATGACTATTAGACAGATTTATATCTATATTCAGATAAGATGACTCAAATGGCTATGACTCACAACTTTGTATGGGTTGCTACAGATGATACAGACACAGACTACCTAGAGTATAAACAATTTACAGACAAAGAAATAATAATCGCAGAAGATCAAGAAAATTTTGACTATACACTATTCAAATGATACCACTGACTAACTCTAGCATGTAGAACTAATGGAGTATATGACTTGTATAGAGTGTATGACAAATGACATCTGATCCTAGAGTCAAAAGATCCTGTGATAGAGCTTCCATTCACTCCTAAGGATATGGTGGTAAAGTGTTTTGATAGGCTTGGAGAAGACAGATTAGTCCAGTTGGCTATATCTCATAGAAAAATACCTAGAGAAGACAACAGACAGAGAAAAGACTTATATAAACTATCTGTAGTAGTTCCATGCTACAAGTCAGAGACCTTTATGTCTAGAACTATAGACTCTATCCTAAGTAGTAGCTTAGATGATATTCAGCTTATTCTAGTCAATGATGGATCTCCTGACAATGCTTTAGAAATTGCTAAACGATACGAGAAAAACTACTGATGTGTAAAGGTAATAAACCAAGAAAATCTGAAACTCTGCATGGCAAGGAATAACTGACTAGCTAATGCTGACTGAGAGTATATGGCATTCTGTGATAGTGATGACATAATCCATCCACTAATGTATGAGAGACTATATAGAGCATGTATGGAGAATGGTACAGATATTGCTATTGCTCAGACAATGATCCATGAGATTCCATGAAAAAGAGAGCGAACATTCAAGCTGAAAAAAGATGCATGCTATACTTTCAACGAGATGATGCAGAAGAAATGAACTCCTGACAATATCTATTTTGTAGGAGTAAATAACAAAATTGTTAAGACAGAAATTGCAAGGAAGACAGAATTTTCAAGAGATTTCATAGGTAAGTCCTTTGTCTATGAAGATATAGCTTATACAGGAAGTCTTTACTCGTATGTAGATAAATTCTCTTACTGTGCTGATGCTATCTATATCCGAGACAAAAGAAAAAGGCAGACTGAATGAACTGTATCCACATGGCATAGAGGGGAAGATAATGACTATACATGGAGAACATTTATTTATGGAGCTATGTATCCTTTGTATCATAAGTCATGAAAAAACAACGAATGGCATGACTTTGTACACTTTCAGAGACTGATGGAATCCTATAAGAAATTTCAGACTCCATGTCCTTTGAAGACTTATTGGGATCAAGAGCTACAGAGAGTAATCAGAACAATGAAACTGAATGAAAACAAGCTGATAATGAATGATAAGGAAATGAAAATGGTAGTAGACAGACTTTTATAAATTTTTTACTTTTTAACGACAGAAAATAAAAAATGACTAAAGAGAGAATATTAGCAATGATAGAAAAACTACTAAAGATTTATGAAGAATTAGAAGAAAAAGAAATAGATGAAAACAACCTAGTAGAATTTGTAGGAGAAGATGAGAACTGAAACTGAATTTATAAAATAAAGTAAAATCCAATGCTCACTAACGAAAGGAGGCAGTTCTTCAGAAGATGAAGACTATATGAAAAAGAGTCTCTTTTTGGTACTATCATCTGCTACGATATAGAAAATATAATCCATTTGGAAAGATATTTTAGACCTGATGAGAGACAAGAACTTAATGATCTGATTTTAGACCTTTTCTTTAAGTATGAATATACATGACAGTCTATGAGCTGAAGACAATTAGCTATCTTATACTGAGTAGATCATTGCACCATGTATAGAATACTAGCAAAAGCACAGAACAAAATTAGAGAATCATGAATGTTATAAAAAATTCTCCAAAATCTAAAATCTGATTATAATACGACCGCTACGATAAGTAGTGTAGTTCTTCTTCATTGTTTAGTCTATGGAATCGGAGAGATTATTCTCTCCTTTTCTTTTAATTCAGACTTTTTTTCTCCACTTTTGAAAAAGTGATTATAATGCTCGCTGTTTATATAGAGACAACAACATCATGAAAGAAGAACTAAACGAAAAACAAAAGTTGTTCTGTGTAGAGTATCTGAAGGATTTTAATGGTACAAGAGCTTACAAGAAAGTCTACTGATGAACTGATGAAAGCTGTAGAAGTGCAGCTTCAAGGCTGTTAACAAATGATAATGTACAAGACTATCTTGCAAGCAAAGTAGAAAAGAAAGTAGAGAAAGCTGAAGTATGAGTAGATTATGTTCTAGACAATTTACATCAGATAGTAGAGATCTGAATGTGAAGACAAGATATAGAACTAGAAAAAGGTAAAAAGAAAAAAGTATTTGATATGAAGAATGTAAACTCAGCTTTAGAGAAACTCTGAAAGTACCATAAAATGTATACTGATAGAGTAGAACAGGATGGTAATTTAAACATTAACATCGTATCCTATAAACAATGACAGAACTAACTATTCCTTACCATTTTATTCCTAGAGAATATCAGCTACCTATATTTGAAGCTATAGATAACTGAATCAAGAGAATAATCATGGTACGACATCGTAGAGCATGAAAGGATAAGGCATGCTTCAATATCATAGTAAAAAAAGCTATGGAAGATGTCTGAATCTATTACTATGTCTTTCCAACTTATTCACAGTGAAAAAAAGCTGCACGAGATGGAATAGACAAAGATGGGTGGAAGACAATAAATCATATTCCACAAGAGATCATTAAAAGAAAAAACGACACAGAAATGAAAGTGGAGCTAATCAACTGAAGTATTATTCAGATTATATGATCTGATAATGTAGACTCCATTGTCTGAACTAATCCTATCGGAATAGTATTCTCTGAGTATTCATTGCAGTCTCCTGCTGTATGGGATTTCCTAAGACCTATATTAGCAGAGAATGGATGATGGGCAATATTTAATTTCACTCCTAGATGAGATAATCATGCTAAAGAGCTATTAGATATGGCTAAAGAGAATCCTGACTGGATGGTATCAATTCAGACAGTAGATGATACAAAAGCTATCGCTCCTGAAGTATTAGAATCTGAAAAGAGAGAGATAATTCAGAAGAATGGAAGTGATGCAATATTCCAGCAAGAGTATTACTGTAGCTTTGATGCAGGTATAAATGGAAGCTATTATGCAGAAATACTTACTCAATTAGAGAATGCTGGTAGAAGAACAACTCTTCCATACGATCCAGCTTTAGATGTCTTCACTGTTTGGGATTTAGGAATAAATGACTCTACTGCTATTTGGTTTTGGCAGAGACTAGGGAAAGAAATCAGAGTAATAGATTACTATGAGAATAACTGAGAGGGTTTATCTCACTATGTATCTATCCTGAAAGAGAAACCTTATAGATATTGAACTATATGGCTTCCACATGATGCACAAGCTAGGAGCTTACAGACATGAAAAACAGTAGAGGAGAAAATGTATGAATACTGATTCAATGACATCCAAATTGTTCCTAAACTATCAGTATTAGACTGAATAAACTCAGTAAGAGCTATCTTACCATATTGTTGGTTTGATAGAGAGAAAACAGAACGAGGGCGAAAATGTTTGAAGAACTATCACAAGGAATTGGATGAAAAAAGACAAGCATTCAAATGACCTGAACACGACTGGAGTAGTCATGGAGCTGATGCTTTCAGGTATCTAGCTGTAGTGAATGAACTCTACGACTGATCAAGTCAGAGATGACAAATCCTAGAATCACGATCTTAATTTATATAACATATAGAGATGGTAAACAATATCACAACTCAAAAACTGGTGCAGAAAATCAAAGGATGGACTTATGAAGAAATCCAGCAAAAAGTAGCTCAGGAATATGATGCATGAGCTGAAGTTGCTATGAAAAAAAGACCTATCCTACAGGAGTATCTTAGAGCTTACAATGTAAACTGAGAGAAACCTAAGGAATGAGAGACAGTAAAGAGTAAAAGCCTGTATACTTACAGGAATCTTTTTATATCTTCTCTATACAAGAATAAACCTCTAGTAAAATTCCAATGAAGAAAAAGATGAGATGCTGAATATGCTAAAACTTGGAATCATTTATTGGAGTTTGACTATGAAGAACTAGATGAAGATACAATTTCATATAAGAAAATAGAGGATGAAGTAGATTTCTGAATCTATCTAGCTGTAGATGAATGATGGGATAAAACAACAGAATCTCCTAAAAAGAAATTATACTCTCCATTATGTTGGATTCCTGATCCTAATTTTGATGTAGTAAAGGGATTTAACTTTCATGGATTTGAGCTAGAGCTTACAGAAGAAGAAATCTCAGACTTATATAAAAATACTGAATATATGCTCACAGATTCTGAGCTTAAAAAACTAAAAGAGACACTCAAAAACGACTACGATACAAAACTTATGGCTTGGGCAGACTGATATGGAATTGACTGAATCTTTCCTACAGTAAAATCTCCTCTCAAATGCTATTCAGTTTATAGACACTTTACTAAATTCAACTGAAGATGGTATCTTACTGAGTGGGCAAATGATAGAACTTTACTAATCAGATGTGAAGAGATAGAAGCTGTAAGAGCTGAAGAGAAAAAAGATCCAACGACTATTCCATGTCCTGTAGTTCACTCTTGGCTATTTCCTAAGAAATGAGATCCTTATGGATTATGTGTATGAGACTTAGCTAAAGATAATCAGGATTCAGAAGAAAAAGTCATGAATCTCTTAATAGATAAAGTGCATGAAGAAACATTTAGCTGAATCACTGTGTATAACTCTGATGTAGTAGACTGAAAGGAATTAGCTCACAGAAAATTAGGTAAGAGAAAATATGTACCTGCTAAGTGAAACTTGGAGAACAGAAAGGTAATAGAGAATATTCAGACTCAGACATCATGAACTGGAGACTGATACAACCTAAAGAACATGATAGATCAGAAAGCTACAAAAGAAATCTGATTTGATGAGCAGAGTATCTGAATCTATGCTACTACAATGACAGCTACTCAGAGTCAATTACTCCAAGCTAATCAGAATGTCAGACTTTCAACTATATTCAAGATATTCCTACGATGAGAAAAAAGATATTGGGATGTTCTTTGGTATAGAAGCTATCAAAAGAATTTCAAGATGAACTCTCAGAAGAATATCGTACTTAACAGCTGACTAGGTAATGTAACATATACTATCATGTGAAAGGATTTGGACACTAAGAGAGACTTACACATGACACTAATAACAGAGATAGATAGAAAGGAACAAGAAGAAAATAATAAATCTGCTTTCATGGCAAGCTATCAACCTTTAATGGAGCAAGCATCTCCATTCTGAAAGATAGTGCTTACTAGAGACTTTGCTCAGGTAATGTGAATGGATGATGAACTCGTAAATACAATATACGAATTTCCACACGAATATGAGCAAGCAATGTTGGATCTAGAATTACTTAACAGAAATGAAGATGTGGCAGAGATAACTGACATGAATGAAAATCACAAAATATACATAATGGTATATCAGCAAGCATTAGACACTAAAGCAAAACAAAGAGCAATAATGAGAAGAAAACAGGCTTTAGTTGTGAGCTGACAACAAAATCAGCAAGTAATGGGACAAGCTATGGCATGAGATATGGGAGCGAGTCAGAATCAACTGGTAAGTAATTATATCTCACAACAAAACCAGCAAAACAACCAACCAACACCTTTATGACCTACTACATGAAATGACATACCTTCAGCTGAATAAAAAAAGGGATGAGAAAAAAATAAAAGACTGAATGACATCAGACTATTGGAGACTCATCAATGACTATCTACAGGATAGAAAAGAAGAACTAAAAGCTGGCATTCTATCAGGTTACAGTGAGGATAGGAGTAAGACCATCTACAACAAAAGAGATATGGATCTCAAAGAATTAGAGCTAATAGATGACTTCTTAGAGATTCCAAACTATCTCCTTACAAGGATCAGTAATCAAACTGATATATCGGTGGAGGATGACCACTAATCAACATTCTTTTATATGGTAACTAAACAACATGGCAAAAATCATTTATGATGATGGAAGCGAGAGGGACTTCAACGAGGAAGATTTTATCTCCAGAGATGAGCTTTCTGAGAACTACATCTCTAAAGAAGACTTAGAAGAAAACTATGTCTCTAAAGAAATGTACGACAAAAAGAAAAAGCAAGCTAAGGAGGCTTTCAAACAGAAAGATTTAGCTCAAAGAGCTAGCTCAGAAGAAGAAAAAGCTGAATTAGAGAGAACTATTGAGGAGAAAGTATCTTTCAAAAGCAAACACTGATTTGATGAGATTCCTGAAGAAATCTTATCAGTCAGAGAAAGACATCCTGACTTATCATGGGAAGAGGCTTACAGAGTATCTGACTATCATGAAGTAAGTGCAAGTAATCCTAATCCATGAAGAGAAAGGGTATGAAACATTGACAAGAAAGAAATTTCTCTCAATGACTTAGCTGATTTAGCAGAAACTAATCCAACCTTGTATGATGAATATGCAAGGAAGATAGAGAGCTGAGAAATGAAGCAAATAGACTAAACACACCACAAGAAGAACTAGAAACTTTTAACTCTTATTATTTATTTTAACATGGCAAATGTAGACAAAATTAGAGCCATATTGGCTGCTGAATTAAGGAGAAAATTATCTGACACTCCTAAAAAACCTTTCATGAGATTCGCTAACTACGAATTTGAATGAGAATTAAAAAGAGCTGGAGACTCTGTAACAGTACCTATCTCTCCAAAAATTGAATTAGCTGATGTATCTTCTTCTAACGATGGAGATATTAGAGCTACTTCTATTGCAGACATCTCTGCATCTGACAGAAACATTGGATACTCTACTTTGGAAATTAACAAATTGCATCAATACAGAGAAAAATTCTCTGACTTGGAAGAAATCCAAACATTGTACTCTATCAAAGGAGAAAGATTAAATGATCTTTTGAATGGAATGGATACAGCTGTAGAAAAATCAATTATAGCTATGCTTGATGCTTTCTTCACTGCTCATTCTAGCAATGTAATCTCTGAATCTACATTGGTAGTAAACGATGTAGCTGCTAAAATCATGAAACTTAGAACTGCTCTCTCTAAAAAGGAAGTTCCTATGGAAAACAGAATCCTTATCGTATCTCCTGAAGTATCTGCTATTATTGCACAAGCTGGAATCTTAGCTGGAACTGAAGTAGCTGCTGATGCTGCTATAGATGGATGGCTAGGAAAATTCGCAGGATTCTCTATCTTTGAATCTAACTTAATAGATGGAGGTAACTTATATGCTTTCAGAGCAAAGGCTTACAACTATGTAAGACAATTATTCAAGGCTAAAGTAGTAGAAGCTGAAGCTGGAATGTACTACAACTTACTTGGACAAATCGCTCATGGAGGTAAAGTATTTGACCAAAATGCAGAACAATTAGTAAAGATGGAAGTAAGTGGATTAAATCCAACTCCAACAGAGACTCCAACAGAGACTCCAACAGAGACTCCAACTGAAACACCTACTCCTACTAACTAATAGGATATAAGAGCTGAGAGGACTCGTTCCTCTCCTCTTTAATAAATAGTCAGACTTTTAACTTATTATTTATTATTGAGCTAATGACATTACAAGATTTATTTGTAGAAGCATACGAGGACACTAATACTTCTACAGCAAACTATCCTTACACAAAAGCATTGACTAAATTCAATGAGATTTATAAGGAAGTATGGAGAATGGTAGTAACTACACAGGAAGACTATTTTTGGACTTATTGGAATACTGATCTACAAGAATGAGCTAGAGAATATAAAGTAGAAAGGGAACAGACTTCTTATACTGACAGCCAATGAAATACAGTTTATGTACCATGAATTGCTAAGGTAAAAAAGGTAATAATCCGAGAAGATGAAGATAACTCTTACGAATTACAAGAGCTATCAGACATGGAGGAAGACTGCTGAGTAAAAGGATGGAAGCTAAAAGACAACCACATATTTTTGAATTTCACACCTGATAAGACTATTGAGTGAGGATTAGAGATACAAGGAATCCAAGCTATAAATACTATATCATGAAACTTAGCAGAAATCAATGTAGAGGATGTAATATTTCCATGACATTCAGACTTAAAAGATTTCTATAAAGTGGTAATGATGGGACTAAAAGCTGAACTACGAGAGCATAAACAAGATTTTGATAAATCAGATAGAGAAAAAGCAAGGTATGAAGAAGAATTAGAGAAGATGAAGAGATATATAACTCAAAGAGTGCAAAGTATTTATTATTCTGATGTACAAAACTAATGGATAATCTAAACTACTATTCAAGCTGATTACCAGCATGACAGCAAACAGATAAATATTCAAGTAATCCATGATGTCTAAAATCTAAAAATTTAGACATCTTTTCTAGTTCTAAGAGTGTAAAAGCTACAGCATTTAGCTCTCCTGTATCATGAGATAGTAGTGTAATAGCTGCAGAGTGAGGACTAGAGCTAAGAGCTGATGGTAAAGTGTACGAATGAGATACTCTGATAATAGATTCTGCTGCTAATTTTCCTGTGTATAAGGTAAGTTATACATGATCTCAGGGAACTTATAACAATGCTGAATGGGGGACTCCATCTGCTATGAGTGTAGCCACAGAATGAAACGACTGGAAGTCTTTTGTAGTCTATACAGATAGAGCAGCACTGAACTATAGTAAAGTAAAATATGTCTTTGGAAATAAAGAGTTTTGATATGCTTCAACTATTACTATGGATGAAGATTCTCCATTTCAAGATTCTGATGGAGCATGATATGTTTTTAAGAAGACATCATCTTCCTGAACTACACCAGCTATATGAATAAAATTAAATCCATGACATTTTGGTTCTTTCCCAATAAGAATAAGTGCTTATGAACCTAACACAACACAGACAACTATATCTATACAAAGTATAGAATTAGTATCAGTTCCTAAATACTACTACGATAACGAGACAGATAGTATGGTAACATATTTTAGTTGAGCTACATCTAGGACTGTATCATTTACATGAAACTTAACAGACTGATGAATATTCGCAGATATACCTGCATTTCCATACGATGATGATCGCCAATATTATGTAATGATAAACCTCCTATTTACTAGAAGACAGTCATGAAATGATGCATCATGGACATGATGAAAACTATATATAGATATAAACTGATGACCAAAGGCTGACTGGAAGATGTTTACAGACTGAACACTTACAACAAAGTCTGAATGAGATTCTAACTACTACTATTCATATCTTCCACTCAGACCAAGAACATTAGAAGAAGTAGGAACTTACTACTGGATGAAGGGGACGACTTTTCAACCACTGTATGAATGGCAAAGCTCATGGGTGGATGTAAATTGAGTGAAAATGACACAGTATGACTTTGTGCAGTATATGTGATGGAATAATGATCCATGAATGGATATAATCTGACTGATAAGTTGGAATGAGCAGATATATATGGTATGAAACAAGAACTGAAACTGATATATAATTCCATGTGATCTAGCTGGTGGTATGTGAACTCCATTTATTGCTTACTGATGCACATTCAAGTGAGTTACTAATATAGACTATCTGATGTATTTAGTATGAGAAGATAGGGGAATTAGTCAATTATGGGTATATAACTGACAAGAAATGGTGGCTATATACTGATGAAATGAAGAAAAAGATACAAAAAATCTGATTAAAACAGATGAACAGTATAAATTTGACTGAAAAATAGTAGAATATAGAGATAATCTGATTCTTACTACTGAAGATAACAGAATATTTGAGTATGGAAAGACTTACTGAGGAAAAGGTGGAGCATTTATCCACCAATTACCATCTAATGCAGTAATTACAGGCTTAAAAGCTAAATGAAATGATCTAATTGTAAATTATAGCATAACAGTAAGCGATGTAACAACAAATTATACAACAGTTTATCAAGATGACAAACCAATTAGGAACTATAACACAGAATGGGTAGCAGAATATCCAATAGTTATCTGAAATCATTTACTAGAGAAAGAAGAGTCAGACTTATTTGTCTCTTATATATTACCAAGTGCTAATACAAGTCTAGAATTTTGGGGAATGGCTAACCATTATCACTTCCGAACATTTACAAGCTCAGATTCTTATACATTCTCTACAAGTGCAAGCTATAAAATGAAAGGAGCTACATGAAATTATGTATTAAAGTATATAGAGACAAATGGAAATCAATATACATTCAGATTAGAGTGAGATTTGCCAGTTCAGACCACTAACGATATGAAAATAACAGATACAGAATGAACTGAGCTGATAACTTATTCAGAATACAACCATTTCAGAAAAATCTGACAGATTACAACCGATACATACAAGGAATGAGATTTCAGATTCACTAATCTTAACAACAAGCTAGAATTACCAAAATCTCATAGTTTACAGATCATGGTAAAAGGTAAATGAACAGCTAATTATACTCCTGAATTATTTAGTGTAGATTTAGTTGCTAATCAGAGAGAAAGATGATAGTATATGCAGGAAAACAATATGCAAGCGATCTGAATAATCCTGATGAAGCTCTTTTTGAAGATGTAGCACGACCAAGAGATAGTAATAAATTCAAGCTAAGACCATGATTACAGAGTGATAAATGGGACTGGAGATGAACTAATAAAGATACACAACCAAAGATTTCTACATTTTCTTGATTATGAGACTGACTTGTAAGTTGAACATCAGACTGAACCACATTAACACCACAATGAATGTCTGTATTTTTTAAGTGAACACCTGAAGCAAGTGTTTTTACTCCATATTCTTCAATTATAACAACACACAAGGACGGTAATTGAAACTATTTCACAACTGAGACATTTGCTGCAACTTTTGCAGACATGATAAACTACAATAATAAACTTACATCTAATGCATTTAAAGTAAATGATAGCTGATTTATAGAATGTTTAGCGACTTGAGTTTATTTTTTGAATATATCTTGTCAATTATGGTATGCTAGTGGGCATTCTACATCCGATTCATATAAAGAGTATGCATTTATGTATAATACTGACTGAAAAACTACAAGGCAGCTAGATTTATTCTCAAGGAGAAGTACATGAGATCCATGAAATGTTAGATGGACAATGGCTACAGCTTTATGAAAGTGAGAGCAATTATTGTTTGCTGTGGCACATTCAGATACAAGCTATAATGCAATGGCTACATATACTATATCATTTGTACAAATAGGATAATAAAATTCTCCAAAATAAAAAAACTGACTATAATGGGGGTAATGAAATTTTACCTCCATTTTTCTAAGTGATGAAAAACTTTCTAGCAAAAATGAACATATCTCAGGTAGTATTCCTAATTTTATCATTGGTACTAGCTTTTCAGACTGTATATTTAACTCTGAAATGATGAGATACTCCACTATTTAATGATGTATTGCTAGTAATCGTAGGTTATTTCTATGGTAAATCTACAGCATGAAAACCTGACACTCTAGTAGAGTGAGATTTAGATGATAACTTTAAAATCTAATGGACTGACTATATGAATATTTATCTAATCCTGCTACTATTATAAACTTTGCTATATTTGTTTTTGGGCTAGGTATGACTTGGGCTAATCTCAACTCTAAACTAAAAGAATTAGAAAATAGAATAGACAAGATAGAAGATTTAGACTTAGATAGTAGGCTGACTGAGATTCAAACGAATCTTCGTTGGGTAATAGAAAAATTAAAAGAAAGATAAAATGGTCGGTTAGCTACCGTAATTGGAGATAGTGGTTAGAGCATTATCTCCTCCCATAAAAAAGTTTTATACTCTAACTATAATAACTATGGACAAAAGAAAAAACAACCATTGAGCAATTATCCATTGATTTGGATGAAAAAAGCGAAATCCAGAGGCTCATGTATTTTATAGCCTATATTGTACATTAAAAGCTAGATGTAATAATCCTAACAATAGCAGCTATCAAAACTATTGAGCAAGATGAATAAAGTGCTTATGGACAACATTTGAACAGTTTAGAGATGATATGTATGATAGTTATCTAAAACACATACAACAATATTGAAGAAAGGATACATCAATAGATAGAATAGATAATAACTGAAATTATTGTAAAGAAAACTGTAAGCGAGCTACAAGATTAGAACAGTCAAATAATCGTAGAAATATAAGTAAGGCAATAGTAGATGGAATTGAATATAAAGTATGAGATATATCAAGGCTTGCATGAATATGAATAGATGGAGCAAGGCTCAGAATAAAGAAATACAATAAATGAAAGATGGACATAGAGCAGTTATTCCATGTATGAAATTTAAGAAAAAATGGATTATGGAGAAACTAAAGGATTTATCTCCTAAGGGATAAACAAATGCGAGAATACAAAATAATCAGAAGTACACTCTGATACAACATTTACAAAAAAAAGGAAGAAAACTGAAGAATATCAGTGCGATTCTTGTACTGACATGAAAACCGATGACTAAATAGAGCTTATGCTAAGAATTTCTATAATAGAGATGATGCAGTTTCAGCTTTAGCTCTTGTAAAACACAAAGATGAAAAGAAATCTGATTAGAATTGCAGGAATTATACTTGTAGCGATTTTAATCAGCTTTTTATTTACCAGCAGTGTATGATAGATTATATAGATTACATAATATACAAGGTAGAAAAGATAGTAAGGAAGAAAAAGATGGACAAAATCATTTTAGCTTATAAGAAAAACAATGGAAAAGGAATACAACATGCACCATCTGATTCCAAGATCCAAATGCTGACTAACAACAAAAGAAAATCTGCTAAAAATGGATAAGGAAGAACATTCAAGATTACATTCATTCTTTGGAAATGATACTCCTGTAGAGCAGATATGCAGAGTATTACTACTGAACGAGAAGATATTTACAGAGAATTTTAAGGCTGATTTGATGGATGCTTTGGATAGATACATGAATAACTACTACGAGAAAAAAACTCATGACTGATTTATTAAAAGTGAGGTAGAAAGTGTGCTAAAATTGGAAGATACATTCTTTCCATAGACAAAACAGAAGAACTTATTTAGCTTTTTATGAGTTTGTGTGATCATGGAGAAACTAAATAGGGAGACTATAAACAGAATTGAGAGCTACAGCAAAGATTTTAGCAATAATGAAATTGCTAGAGAGCTGTGATTAGATAGGAAGACAGTAAGTAAATATAGGAAGATAAGGGAAACAACTCAGAAACAAGCTGCAGACCTTTTATCCTGAAAAGAAGAACAAATGCGACTAAAACAAAAGCAAGAAGCTGCTAACAACAAGCTCAGTAAGGAGCAAAAAAAGAAATTAGATCTGCTTCAGCATTACTCTCCATGAGATATTAAAGAAATGCTGAACTATATAGCTCAGAACTCCAAAAGAGAGATAGATCAGGTATTATGAGAGCCATGACATCTGAAATTCTGACTTGTATCTGACACTCACTTCGGAGCTAAACAATGTGCTAGAGAAGAACTATGAGAATTTTATGAGAAAGCTAAGGATAAGTGAGTAGAATGCTTTGTCCATGCTGGAGATATAGTGGACTGAACATGAGTATATAACTGACAACAATTTGAACAAGATAGAGTCTGATTTGAAGAACAGCTTGCAGACCTTAGAGATAACTATCCTAATGTCTGACTACCTACCTACTTTATAGGCTGAAATCATGATGAAGCATATCTAAAAGGGAACTGAGTAAACATCTGCAAGGCGATAGAGACTGTAAGAGAAGATTTAATCAACTTAGGATTCTATGATGCAAGGCTGAAGTTGAATGGAATAATAATAAATCTGCATCATGGATGATGATCTCTCTCTTATGCAAAAGACTATAAGATGAAAAAGTATTTAGACTGACTACCTGTGGAGAATCAACCTGATATATTCGCTCTATGACATTACCATACTGCTTTGTATGACTTTCATAGATGAATACATGGGTTTATGCCATGAAGTTTTCTGAAACAGAATTTACTAGCTAAGAGATTTAATCTAGGAAATGTAATAGGCTGATGGGTAATAGAGATAGACAAGAACGAGAAAGGAGAAAGTAGAATCAATATGGAATTTTTAAAACTTTAATTAACTAAAGAAATGACAACAGACAAAACCAAAAGAACACCTTGCGAGATTTACACAAGAGTAATGGGATACCTTAGACCAGTATCAAATTACAACATAGGGAAGAAATCAGAATTTTACAGTAGAAAGTATTTTGATGAGAAGATAGTGGATAATTCAGATTTTATTAGAAAATATAGTAAATAATGGAACAACTAGGATGTTTAGGAATCTGAGAAGAACTGACTGACTATGTATTATGTGAGTGAGAGTCAGACTTATTACCTAAACTATATAAACAAGATGAGAAGATCTATCAATATAACCAACTAGGTTGGAAATGGAGTACGAAATCATGTACTATTTTTGCTGCTATAGGAATGGCTGCTGATCTATGGAACTATGACTTTTCAGAATCAGAGATAAAAGAGATAGATGAACTCTCCTATTCAAGATGAAGAGTAAGGGGACAATGATGGTATGTGCAAAAAGCAGTAAAATTAGTGAATGACCGATGGAATAGTAACGAGAAACTTGTAAAAATGTATGGAAAAATGGCTTTCTATCGTGTGTCAAAATACGATAACGAGAACATGGAAGACATTATGGATAAACTATACACTTTGGACTGAAACTACTCTCCAAATTCAAAATATAATCAAGATAGAGCTGACTGAATGATAGACTGAACAGATTTCTGAACTAATACGAATGGACATAGTGTAGATGTAAGGAAAGTAGATAATCAAAGGAGTGTAAAGGATAGCTATTTTGGTAGGGAGTATAACATATACTGACTAAAACATAAACTCAGTGAGATAACGAACTACTGAGAGTATTTCTATGTATATACAAAAGTAAAGGAGGATAACCTAGAAGAGATAAAAAGGCTGAATGAGATAAAAAGTCTATGCAATAACATAATAGAGCTACTAGGAAAACTCTATCACTTCGTAAATGATAAGAACTTTCAAGGAATACTGCATTATACAGCAGAAAAACTGAGAGGGAAGATCAACGACTGCAACGAACAGCTGAAAAAATACTAAAATATTCTCCAAAAATTAAAATCTGACTATAATGCTCTCAAATGTATGAGAGCTTTTTAATTTTTTCTCAATAAAAGAATGGTAATGGATTATAACCAACGAAAAAAGACCTATGAGTCTATGGATGATAACCAAAAGCAAAAATACAATGACATGCTACAACAAAATGGAGATGCAGATAAAACAGGGAACTCTTATATGCAACAATATCAAAAGGAACAGCAAAAGGTAGAGACACCACAAGCTGAAACTCCTGCAACTCCTACTCCTACAGCGACTCCTACTCCAACTCCTACATACAATACACAAGTAAGTCCTGAATTAGATCAGAGTAAATTTAATGCTCCATCATGACAAATAAGTGTAAAGGAGTGAACAGCACAAGTAACATGAAAACCTGACTATCAAGCAAATTCTGAAGCTAGACTTAACGAAATGAAAGCTAATCTAGATCAGTATTTTGCTACTTCTCCACGAATGTTCAAAGATAGAGATACTTTCAATAAAGTATTTGAGTACGATAGTAGAGAATCAGAAGCACAGAGACAAGTATTAGACTCTTACCGAAAAAGAAAGGAAGATATAGACAAGGCATCTAACTATACTTCATGAAATTCTATCTATGACTGAATCAAAAATGCTGAAATCACAACAGACCAGCTTAATTATATCAAAGAATACAACGAGGCAGCATATAGAGAATGGCAAGCTAAACAAGAAGAAGAAATCAAAAAGAGATTAGTAAATGATATAACTCCTCCACTATTGCAGACTATATCTACACAGCTTCAAGACATGATGAATAGTCTAGGAATCCAACCACAGCAAGCTAAAGATATAGAGTGAATATGGAATGCAACAATGGAGCAAACATGAGCTTATGAAACTCTGAAAAAAGCCAACGATACAGTAGCTCAAATAGAGTATTGGAATAATAAAAAGGTAGCAATAGCTAATAGATATGCTAGCTCAGTAGGATGAACTGTATCAGATGCTCTAGCAGCAGCAAGAATGGCAAAAGCAATGACTCCATGTAATGAAGCATTGCAAGGATTACAATATCAGTATCAAGATTATGCTAACTTGTATAGTCAGAAGATGGCAACAGCTAATCAAGCTGCAGCTGTAAGACAAATGCAAGCACAGGAAGAGCAGAGAGTATGGAATCAGAGACTAACAGCTCTAGGATTTGCTATGAGTACTGCAAGTTTTAGAACTCCAGAACAACAAGCTCAATTACAATTACAGACTCAACAGATACAGAACGACATGAACTTATTATATCAAGCTCAAAGTAATGATTTGAACTTATATAATCAATATGCAACAGCTAAATTACAGAACCAATTACAACAAGAACTTACAGATTTAAGTGTACAAGATGAAGCTCAATTAAAAGCTAATCTTAAGAATGCTCTAGATCCATACTATCAACAATACTGAGATATAATTAAGAGAAGCCAAGCTCAAGCAGTAGATGACATTATTGCTTATGCTAAGAAAAACTGAATCTCAGTTGCAGAAGCTCTTACTAAGAACTTCATAGAACCATTACAATGAAAATCTGAATATAAGCAGAAAATAGCAAGCTCTTATGGAATGCTATCTCAACAAACTGTGGGAACTATTAACTGAAAATCAGTAATAATTACAACTAATCCTAACTGAACTATATCTTATCAATACATAGAAGATTTAGATGCTGAAGCAACTCCTAATGCTAAACCTTATGACTTAGTAGATGAAAAAGTATTCTCTAATGCTCCTATGAGTTACTGATATAATACTTTAGGAACTTTCTTAATAGAGCCACAAAATCAAGAATGAAAAACTGGATGACAATGCTGAAAATTTGTAAATGACTATCTAGAATGGATAGGTATGGATAGATACTACGATGATGAATTAAGTACTAAGCTAAATAGTGTAAACTCAGATATACCTAAAGTATGAACTATTGCAGTATTTGATTACTGACATTTAAGCTCAGACTGAATAAATCATGGTCATGTGGGAATAGTTACTAAAGTAAATGCAGACTGAAGTTTTGAGGTTACAGATTCAAACTATGACACTAAGAATCCATGAAAGATTACTAAGAGAACAGTAAAGATGGGAAGCTCATCATTAAAGTGATTCTTTGATCCAAGCCAACCACCTAGTGCAACAAGCAATGGAGAGAAAGAGGTATTTGAGTGGTGAGGAAATACTTATAATCTTAGTGGATATTCATGATGGAATGAATTAACAGATACAGAAAAAGATATGGTAGTAAGTTTATTAACTTATCAGTCTGATCCTGCAACATTATCTAAATCATGAGCAGTGAACTGACAAAGTGCAAACAGAATAAAGGCAGCTGCGAGTGCTATATGAAGAGAATATGGATATTCAGAAAGAAAGTTCTCTCTAGTAAAAAATGCAGAAAAAGAATGGGATGATAAAGTGCTAAAATGAGACATATCAAGAAATGCAACATCTGTATCAATATTAAAGAATCTAGCAGAAAGCTATAGTGCTTTGAATAACTGAGATATACAGAAAGTAAACCAACGGATAAATAATATTAAGACTCAATTTTGAGATGCAGTTACTCTAACTACGGCAGCTAATATGACTGTAGCAGCAGAAGAAATTGCTGGTGCATTAAAATGATGATCTAGTCCATCTGAACAAGATACAAAGAACATACTAGCATTATTTAATGGGAATTTGTCTAATGCTCAAGCTAAAGATTTATTCAAAACATTCGCAAAGGATCTATTAGACAAAAATATGACAGAAGCTCTATGATTTAAAAGGACAACATGATATAAGCCTTATTCTATATATACAGATGAGGTATCAGACTGGATATATAACGATTTATGACTCACAGATTTAGCTAAATACTATAATTATGAATCTTCTGTAGCAACTTGACCTCAAGATATAAGAGAAAAATATTTCTGAGGATTATATACTCCATGAAATATTACTAACTCTAATATAAGTTTTATTTTAAATGGATAATAAAATATGGCAACTAACAATATGTTCTGAACATGATTCTGACCATCTTTCTGAAATACAGGTTGGAATAATCAGCAGTTGAATAAACCAACTAAGCAACAGAAATTTCCATGACTGTCTGATGATCAGATTAAAAGGCTAGAGAGCTTAACTTCTAATCCACAGGAACAGCAGAAGCTATATCAACAAGCTATACAACAGCTTCAAAATCAGAATATAGCAGATAATAGATTTGCTGCTGAGAACGAGTTGAACTATAGGAGTCTATGACAAAAAGATACTAGACAAGCTAATTATATGCAGTCCAATTCTAGACTAGAACAGCTAGCAGACTTAGCTAAAAATGCTTATTGACTTAATGCTAATGCTGGAACTCAGGATGTAATTAACTGACTTATGAGCATGGCTCAAGATAACTGAGTAAGTCTAGACTTGCTTAATGACTATCTAGATCATGGAGATGAAGAGTTTTTGTATCAAATGGGGCTAGCACAACCTGAAGAAGTACAACAACCACTATCTTTGAAAGCATCTATGGCTAGTAATGAATGAGGAGAATGGAACGATAACTTACTTGGGAGATTTGAGATAGAACAATACGATGAAAATGCTGGATTTTGGAAGAATGCTGGAACTTTCTGAAAAAATCTATTAAAATCTGGAGTTAATGTACTATCAGATGTATGAAACATGGTATTAAATCCACTAGATACAGCATGAACTCTTGCTAAAACAGCAGTATGAGGTGCTATGAATCTATTTGGAATAGATGAAGATATAAAATATATGCAAGACTGAAAGCTCAAAGACTGGTATATGTCTGCTAATGATACTGCAGATACTGTCTGAGAGTTTTTTAAGGAGAGATACGGTGGGGGAGATGAGATATTAAATACTCTATTTACTGATCCTATTGGAGTAGTATCTGATGTGGCTTCAATTATAGAGTGATGAGCTGGAGCATTAAGATGAATTGCTAAAGGTGGAGCTAAAGCAAGTGCTAAGGCATGATTAAAAGCAACTGCAAGAGCATTAGATAAGGCTTCAGATGTAGTAGGAACAGTATGAAAAACTGCTGGATACTATGATCCATATGCAATAGCAATGAGAGCAGAAACTCAATTACCTATTAAAGCTATATCTGCAACAGTAGATTCAGTAAAAAAGATACCATGAGCTAGTAAAAAGCTAAATCTTAAACTAAATGAAGCATTAGATAGTGCTATATGACTAGATCAGAAAACTAAACAAGCTATACAAAGTAATCCATTCTCAAAAGAAGTATGGGCTAAGGCTAAAACTTATATAGATGCTAACTGACTTCCAGAAAAATCTACTGAAGTATCTAAACAACTTATTACAGATGTAGCAGATAGAGTACAAGATGTAATGCTTAAGCAAATGGATGAACTTTCTGAGACCTGACCAATGTATCAACCATTAAGGGAAGCATGATTTACTGTAGATCTAAGTTCTGCTAAAGCTAAATTACCTGAGATATTAGAAGAATATGGAATAACAGTAAATGAAAATGGTAAATTAGATTTTAGTAAGAGTTCTATATCTTCTGAGGCTTCAGATATACAAAAAATCTATAACTGGATAGAAAATACTGACTGAGCTATGAGTATGGATGAGTACTTAAGGCTAAGAAAAACTGCTTCTGATATGGTAAACTATAATCCTAACAATAAGAATTATATCTGAAAAAAAGTAGCAGATACTCCATGAGATAAAGTAATTAAAGCTATAAGAGAAGCTGCTAATGAGACTGCTCATGAACAAGTAGCTCCATTAAAGGATCTAGATAATATATACAATAAACAAGTAAGTTTGATTCAGGAAGTTACAGACTGAATAGTATACAAAGATAAATCTAAAATGGGTGCTGTAAGAGATAATATTAACCAGATTATTAAGAATTTGGATGAACCTAACAGAAGAGTACTCAAAAATAGATTAGAGAAAGTATTACCATGAATAGAAGAAGAAGTTAAGGCTATCAATATGCTTCCTAAGCTAATAGATAACTACTATAAACCATCTAAATTACAACAGACCATTACTTCAAGTGCATGAGCTGCAGTATGAGGTGCTATCGGAAGTATCCCATGAGGAATACTTGGAGCATGAGCATGATACTTAGTATCAAAATGGATAGATAAACTTAAGAGCAGTAAATGGGATAAAATAATTTCAGAGACATCAAAAGATGGAGCAAGTAAAATGGCTGACATTCAAAAAAGAATTGCAAATAATCAAAAAATAACACAAGCACAAAAGGCTTTTCTCAACGAAATAAGCGAGAAGCTAAAAGCTGGTAAACTTAATAAGGAATGAGAAGTTGCTAGAATAGTATCTGATATATTAAGTGCTGAAGAATGAAAAGAGCTAGCAGTAATAGATAAAGCTCTAAAGGATTTGGAGACTATTGGAGCTAAGGATGAAGTAAAAGATCTAAAGAAATATAGAGCAGATGTAGTAAAAGAATTAGAAGAAAAGGCTGAGATGGAGAGGGCTAAGGCTGACTTTGAACTAGAAAAGGAACAAATACTCAGCGAATCATCAGATCAGAGATTACCAGAATTTAAGAAAAGGATATACCAATTACAGCAAGAAGAAATGAGGGTATGAAGAGTCGCTGGCAATAAAATCTGAAAAACATTTGAGTGAAGAGACTGGAAGAAGACACAAGATATAAACTGGCTAAAGAAAAAAGAAGCAATTATAAAAGATATTCAGGATTATTATAATGTAGATCAGTTTGAAGCAAGTGAGATATTTGATAGGATAGAGAGACAAGCCTGACCTGATGATTTGGGTTTTAATGGGAAGCAAGCATCTTCTAAAACTGCTAAATATCAGGTAGCTGACCAAACACAAACTCCAGAATTTAAGAAGTGGTTTAAGGGTAGTAAGGTAGTAAATGAAGATGGTACTCCTAAGGTAGTATATCATTGAGCAGACAAATTAGCTACACATAATAAATTCAACAAGAGCATAAATTGGTTTACTGATAGTGAAACATATGCAGGAGAGGCTTGAGTTGCAAAATCATTAGACAACCTAAAAAAGAAACCTTACTTAGAAAGTAAATACTATGAAGATAGTGTATTAAATCCTAAACTTTACAAGACATATCTAAATATTAGCAATCCTTTAGTTGTTGATGGGCACTTTGCATTATGGGATGAAATAAAAACTCCCACTGAAATGTGAGGGAAATGAACTAAAACAACAGACCAAATTGCTTCTTGGGCAAAGAGAAACTGATATGATGGTGTAATATTTAAGAATGTTGAAGAGAACTGGAAGAACACAAATCAATATGCTGTATTTAATTCTAACCAAATCAAGAGTGCTACTGATAATATCTGAACATTTGACAAAAATAATCCAGATATTAGATACCAAAAATACTGAACAGCATGAGCTAATGAAAAATCAATTAGTGCAGCTGAATGACTAAATACTAGGAACTTTAAGAACTGAAAAACAGTAAAGGAACTAGCAGATCAATACTGAATAAAAACCAACATAGTAGATAGAATCTCCACTCCAGAATGACAGAAAGCATATGGAGTTTACTGAGATAGAATGATTACTCTAGCTAAGGATTTAAAAGAATCTACAGTACCACATGAGCTACTTCATGCAACATTTGATATGGTAGATGGTGCTAGAAAAACTAAGATACTAGAGTGAATACAAAAGAATCTAAAAGTCTGAGCTGAACAAGCTGAAGAATGGCTAGCAGATAACTTCTCAGAATACTATAGAACAGGTAAATTCTGAACTAAATGACTTGCTAAAACATTTGTAGAGAAAGTAAAACAATTCTTCTATGAAGTAAAGAAATATATAGACTGAACTTATCAGAATGAAAAACAAATCAGACAATTATTTGATGATATTATAGACTGAAAGCTAGAGTGAGAATATTGAGCATATAGTGATCCTAAATTCCAAAGTGTATGGCATGGCTCTCCATATGAATTTGAGAGATTTGATAGTAGCCACATGGGAGAATGAGAATGAGCACAGGCTCACTGATGGGGGCATTATGTAGCAGTAGATGAGAAAACGGCTGAATGATATGCAAGTAAATTAAATATGGCTACATACAAATGAAAACCAACTGAATGGTGGGGGAGAAAAGTACAAGAAAGTGATTATAAAAACTTAGATGACATAGTAGTTAGAGCTGTATTATCCAATATTGAGAATAACTTTAATGGAGTTACAATATCTGATGCAATAAATGATATGAAAGACTATTACAAGAAACAGATTAGAGATGCTAAGAGAGATTATAAACAGTTTTGATATGACAATGCAAAAGAATACGTAAAGAAATACGAAGATTTATATAATGCTGTAGATAGACTAAAAGAAGAAGACTTTAGTAAACAAAACAGAAATCTATATGAGTTAGATATACCAGACCCTGTAAAGAGAGATACTCCTACATGAACTAACTATTGGGAAGAAGATGGAGAAATAAGTAAGGCAGAATTAAAAAAAATCAATAATGAACTATTAAAGAGGGAATGATATTGAGATTATATAAATGATAAGAATCTGAAACCAGTATCTGATATGACTAAAGAAGATATTGAGAATATAGTTAATAAAGCAGATAAATGAATATATGATAAAGTATTACAGGAAAAGGAAATTGCTGAAAAGAGATTCCAGACTTCATTCTCTACATTATGAGAATTATTTGATACACAATTAAGTGGCAGATTAAAACCAAGTGATTATGTTAAATTATTAACCGAAGCTTGATTTAAACCAGACTTAGATTTTGTATCTTGAAAAGACTGAAGAGCTGTTTATAGGAGTTTAGAAAATCACTTTTGAAGTGATAAGAAAGCATCAAAATTCCTAGAAAGTCTATGATACGATGGTATCCACTACTTCTGATGAAGAGACTGAGAGGCATATGTAATCTTTAGTGATGATGCTTTACAAATAACAAAACACCACAAATACTAAAAAAGTCTTGTAAAGTAGAAAAAAATATACTATAATTAGGAGTAATAAATTTTACTCCTTTTTATAAACAATGAAGAAAAAGTATCTAACCATTGGCTGAATAGTAATAGCAGTCTGAATTATTTTATATTTTCTAGTACCTCATATTAGATATTGGACTCTATATTGACTAGATCATGAAGAAAAAGAAGCATTTAATATAATAAGAGAAAAGCAGACATATAAGCAGAATTTTGATTTATATACTCAGACATATAGAACAATTAAGATAGATAACTACATAGCAGATAGTCTGTTGCTTCCTAAATTAACACATGAGAATTACGATAGATTCATAGACTGAAGAGAGCAATTTTTAAAGGATTACAATATAGATTACCTATATAAGAGGTATGTAAAAAAGTGAGATAAGGAGATATTTAAGAAAATAGATAAGATAATAAAGGAGACTTATTACTAAAATTCTCCAAAAATAAAAAAAGTCTGAATTTTCAGACTCTTTTTTGAGAAGTTTTATGTAAATATCCTTGATAAGATAGATACCAAATTTAATAACCTATACATTATTCATAACCTCACATACTATAACACTAGATTTACTTACTTAAACTTTCAAGGTAGAGGGCTTAGTCTCTCCTCAAAACCTCTCTAGTATAGGCTTAATTTTTTCTACTTATATTTATGCAAAAATCAAGCACAAATTATAAGTTTGTACCTACACTATCAAGGTATGAGATAGAGCATTACTCAGCTGAATGTAATTTACTGCTTCCCTGAAAGTTTTAACTTTTCAAGTATATCGGGTTTCAGTGGCTCTCTCTAGTGAAGACCTCTCAAAACTTACTAGAAATAAAAGATTTCTCTTTCATTCTCGGTTGCATTATAATCAAAAAAAATAAAATGGAGAAAAAAAGTCGGACTTTTACTAAAAAATTCTCCAAAAATAAAATTCTGACTATAATGCCACTAACTTTATATTGGTGGTGTTTTTTTATGATAGTCTGGAAAAGCAGAAAAGAAGCTGATACATCTTGGAAGTCTCCTACTACTGAAATATCTACTGTCCGAAAAAATAGGATAGATGCTGATACTTCTTGGGTAGAGAACTGAAGAGATAAACGAAAGACAAAAAGCAGAAAGTACATGCTGGGTAGTTTCTTTACTGCGATATTAACTGCTATTATAGATACGAAAGACTGAAAAGCGATAAGAATAAAATGTGATCCTGCATATATAGCTGATAGTGAGTTTATGAGTAGAGAAGAAAAGAATACTGAGCGAAAAGTCAGATTTAGATCTTAGATATTTATTAGATGGTAATACCTGTAAAACCTATAAACGAAATAGAAGTAAAATCTGAGGTATCTGAAAACGATAAGATACTTATTTTGGATAGTGAATCAGAAGAAGCTAGACTTGCAAGTAAAGATGAACTTAAAGGAGATAAAGGAGACCAATGAAATCCATGACAAGCTGCAACATTGAATGTCTGAACTACTACTACAGGAGCAGCATGAACTAATGCTAGTGTAACGAACTCGGGGACTACAAGTGCTGCAGTATTTGATTTTACTATCCCTAAAGGAGATAAGGGAGACAAAGGAACAGATGCTTGGGAGTACATGACACAAGCTCAATACGATGCTCTACCTAGCTCTAAACTAACTGACTGAGTAAGTAGGATGGTGTATTCAGATGAAGAGCGATTCTTTAAAACTGCTCTAAGAGCTGCAAGCAACCTACTACACTATAATAATCAAGATGAACTCTATGCTGACTTACAACTAGAAAACTGAATGACTCCTACAACAGCATTTCCTATCTGAGTGAATGTCTGAAATGTAAGTAGTTCTGACTGATGGGAACAAAGCTGAGTATTAGTCAATGCTCTAGCAAGTAGTGGGAGCTATATGAGGCGACTATATGGAGATGACTGAAAGCTGTATTTTGACTGAGGGACAGGAGTATTTAGTCAGATGCTTACAAGTGATGATATATCCTGAATAATACAGACACTAAGGAGCGAGCTTGCAGAGGTAGCTTTCACTGGTAAGAGTTCAGACCTAAACAATGATGCAGAATTTACAGCTGATAAAGTAATGACTATGGAAGAATACGAGCAGATTCCATGAACAGCTGGAGATGATAAGAACTATTGGATATTTGAGAATGAGAACTAATCTTTTAACCTATATATTATTAAAACATGGCAAAGAAAATCAAAAAATTGATCCTAAATGGAGAAGCATACGACTTATCCACTCCTGCTGCTAGTGCTAGTGTAGCTGGTGCAGTAAAATTAGGATCAGACACAGCACAAAGCACAGCTGCTAATGCTGTAACAAGCACAAGTGGAAGAACTTATGCAGTTCAGACTAATTCTAGCTGACAAATGGTAGTAAATGTACCTTGGGAAGATTCACAGACTGGATCTGCAAGTACAAGTACAGCAGGTACTTTGAAATTAGGTAGTGATACAGTACAGTCTACAGCAGCTAATGCAGTATCAAGTACAGCTAGTAGAAGTTATGCTCTACAAGTAAATGCTAGTGGACAATGAGTAATCAATGTACCTTGGACTGATACAACTTATTCAGCAAGCTCTTTTGATATTAAAGATTTAACAGATAGTACAAGTCTGAGATCTACATGGAGTGCTAAACAAGATGCTCTAAGTGAAGTTACTAAATCAGATATGGATACAGGAACTAGCACAACAGCTGGTAAAGTTTCAGCTAAATCTATTGCTGACTATGTAAAAGGTAAAGTAGCAGGAACTTATGTATATAAAGGAAGTAAAGCAAGTTATGACTTATTACCTGCATCATGAAATACTACATGAGATGTTTGGAATGTAGTTGCAGCTTATTCAACATATCCAGCAGGAACTAACTTTGCTTGGGATGGAACAGCTTGGGATGCTCTTTGATGAACAGTAGATTTGAGTGGATATGTAGATACTTCTTCTAATCAGACAATAGCTGGAACTAAGACATTCTCTACAAGTCCTGTAGTTCCTAGTAAATCTACAGCTGCAGGGAATAATGCTACAACTATTGCAACAGAAGCACAGGTTTACTTAAAGCAAGATTCTCTTACTTTAGCAAGTTCTCCTACAAGCTGACATATCGTTACTTGGGGAAGTAATAATAAAACATTTGCTGACTGAGGAGCTATTCCTAGTGTATGAAATGCAACTATTACTTTCAAGCAAGGAATCTCTGCTACAGCAATAGGAACATTAACAACGAATCAGTCTAGTGCTGGAACTATTACAATGCATGATAATGTACCTATTACACAGTCAGATTATGATGACTTACCAAGTTCTAAAGCAACAGACTGAAATGCTTACTGGATCTATGAAACAACATCTTAATTTTATATCTAAACCAAAGATATAATGAGTAATGTAATTAAAAAAGTTATAAAAAACTGAGTAGAATATGATATATATGCTAACTGATGAGCTGCAGGTGCAGGAGATGTCTCCTGACCTGCTTCTGCTACTAACTGACATTTAGCAGTTTTTGACTGAACTACTGGAAAGCTTATTAAAGACTGATGAGCTGTGCCAACTATACCTACAGTAAATAATAAGACTATAACATTTACACAGAACTGAACTTCTGTCTGAGATATAACATTAAATCAGAGTTCTGATGAGACTATAGCATTTACTGATACTACATACGAATCTAAAGCAGCATCTAGCTGATGAACTGCTGTATCATTAGTTACTACATGAGAGAAATATACA
>Ga0265299_10001456_pt1 | contig 26960 bp, 21 predicted proteins | sample AusTroGonzalo_MG_4_FD_193485 | JGI IMG/M metagenome (GOLD analysis project Ga0265299, IMG submission 193485) | Bovine rumen microbial communities from tropical cattle in Woodstock, Queensland, Australia - Gonzalo_02 | ecosystem: Host-associated > Mammals > Digestive system > Stomach > Rumen ... | reverse complement strand
GGTGTCGAGGCCTTCGACGAGGTGATGCAGTATATCCCCGGTATCGTATGGTTCATGGGTAAGGCATTCTTGCTGGTATGGCTTCTGATGTGGATCAAGTGGACGTTCCCACGTCTGCGTATCGACCAGATCCTGAAGCTGGAGTGGAAGTACCTCATGCCGTTGGCTCTCATCAACCTGGTGCTGATGACGGTCATCGTGGCCTTTGGCTTATATATTAAATAAGGTGTACTAGAGAATCTAGTCAATCTAGAAATACTAGAATTAAATATGGAAGATAATAAATCATATTTCGGAGAAATAGGGCACGGCATCAAGACGTTGGCTACCGGTATGAAAGTAACCTTGAAGGAATACTGCAAGGACTACTGGACCAACAAGTGTACTGAGCAGTACCCTGAGAACCGTAAGACTACGCTCCACGTGTCTAAGCGTCATCGTGGACGTCTGGTCTTTAAGCGCAACGAGGACGGCGCCTATAAGTGCACCGCATGTACGCTCTGCGAAAAGGCCTGCCCCAACGGTACTATCAAGATTACCGCTCACATGGAGGAAGATCCTGAGACAGGCAAGAAAAAGAAGGTGCTCGACGACTATCAGTACGATCTGGGAGACTGCATGTTCTGCCAGCTCTGTACGAACGCCTGCAACTTTGACGCTATTCAGTTTACCAACGACTTCGAGAACGCTACGTTCTCTCGCGACTCATTGGTGCTTCATCTTAATAAGGAGGTTTACGAGGGTGGTTCTCTGCCCAACATCCTTGAGGGTGGTGCCGAGTGGCAGGTCGGTAAGTTTAACACTAAAAAGAAGTAAACCGCACTATGGCTAGTATAATAGTATTTTCTATTCTCGCTGTTGTCATCTTGGGTTCTGCCCTGTTGTGTGTGACGACGAAGCGAATCATGAGGGCCGCAACATATATGCTGTTCGTGCTCTTTGGCGTAGCAGGTCTTTACTTCCTGCTCGACTACACCTATCTGGGCGCTGCACAGATTGCTGTCTACGCTGGTGGTGTAACGATGATTTATGTATTTGCTATCCAACTGGTAAGCAAGCAGACCCTTCAGGGTATGGTCGAGCATATCAAGTGCTCACGCATGCTTCAGGGCTTGCTCCTTTCTGTTGTAGGCTTGGCTACGGTTGCTGTGGTGTTCCTGAAGAACAGCTTTATCAGCGCAGCTACTACCGACGAGCTTCCTATGGACCAGATTGGTAACGCTCTGCTGGGTAGCGACAAGTATCAGTATGTATTGCCGTTCGAGTTCATCTCAGTATTCCTGCTGGCATGTATCATCGGTGGCTTGGTTGTTTCACGTAAAAAGGAGGATTAAACTATGGTACCTGTAGAATGTTATTTCGTGCTTTCTGCACTCCTGTTCTTCATCGGCGTCTATGGTTTCGTCACTCGTCGCAACCTCATTGCCATGCTCATCTCTATTGAGCTGGTGCTGAATGCCGTTGATATTAATTTTGCTGCATTTAATCGTCTGCTCTTTCCTGGCGAGCTGGAGGGTTTCTTCATGACGCTCTTCTCAATCGGTGTGAGTGCAGCTGAGAGTGCTGTGGCTATCGCTATTATTATTAATGTCTACCGTAACTTCAAGAATGACAGCGTAGACGCTATTTCTAACATGAAAGGATAAAACGCTATGATCTACGAATTATCTTATTTGATTCTGCTTCTGCCGCTGCTGTCCTTCATTGTGTTAGGACTGGCTGGCATGAAGATGCAGCACAAGACTGCCGGACTCATCGGCACTTGCTCGCTGTCGCTGGTCACCATTCTCTCTTATTGGACAGCTATTACTTATTTCACGGCTGACCGTACTGCAGAGGGTGTGTTCCAGACTATCGTGCCCTTCAACTTCACTTGGTTGCCTCTGGGTAATCTTCACTTCGACATGGGTATCCTGCTGGATCCTATCTCAGTGATGATGCTTGTGGTTATCTCTACGGTGTCGTTGATGGTTCACATCTATTCATTCGGCTATATGCACGGAGAAAAGGGCTTCCAGCGCTACTACGCTTTCTTGAGCCTCTTCACCATGTCTATGCTGGGTCTGGTACTCGCCACTAACATCTTCCAGATGTACATGTTCTGGGAGTTGGTGGGTGTTTCTTCTTACTTGCTCATCGGTTTCTACTATCCTTTGAAGCCGGCTATCGCAGCTTCTAAGAAGGCGTTCATTGTGACCCGCTTTGCCGATATGTTCTTCTTGATTGGTATCCTGACCTTCGGTTACTTCACCGATTCATTCAGTTTCTCATTTGCTGGCGACATCGTGATGGGGCAGGGTACAACGCCTTTCATTGAGGGTAATATGGCGAAGGCCATTGCTGCTGGTGGATTCATCCTGCCTACGGCTTTGACGCTGATGTTCATTGGTGGTGCTGGTAAGAGTGCCATGTTCCCCTTGCACATCTGGCTGCCTGATGCCATGGAGGGTCCTACACCTGTATCTGCACTGATTCACGCTGCTACGATGGTGGTAGCTGGTGTGTTCCAGATTGCTCGCATGTTCCCCCTCTGGATTGAGTATGCTCCTCAGGCTATGAGCATCGTGGTTTGGGTGGGTGTTATCACCGCTTTCTATGCAGCTGCTGTAGCTTGTGCTCAGAGTGATATCAAGCGTGTGCTCGCTTTCTCTACCATCTCTCAGATTGCCTTCATGATGGTGGCTTTGGGTGTTTCTCTGCCTGGTCATCATGGTGCCATCCTCGACAACCACGCACAGTTGGGTTATATGGCTGGCATGTTCCACCTCTTCACCCACGCTATGTTCAAGGCTTGCTTGTTCCTTGGTGCTGGTTGTATCATCCACGCTGTTCACAGTAACGAGATGGCGTTGATGGGTGGTCTGCGCAAATATATGCCAATCACTCATGTGACCTTCCTCATCAGTTGTCTGGCTATTGCAGGTATTCCTTTCTTCTCGGGCTTCAGCTCAAAGGATGAGATTATCACCGCCTGCATGGAATACAGTCCTGTGGTTGGCTGGATTATGACGGGTATCGCTGCTATGACCGCTTTCTATATGTTCCGTCTGTATTACGGTATCTTCTGGGGTACGGAGAACAAGGAGGCTCACGAGCACCATACTCCACACGAGGCACCTCTGACGATGACTATTCCTCTGATTGTGCTTTGCATCATCACTGTTGGTGTTGGTGTGTATTCAACTCTTGCAGGTTTCCTTGGATGGGGCGGCAGCTTTGGCAGTTTCGTTTCTGCTGCTGGTACCGACTACACCATCCACTTTAACACTCAGATTGCTGCTACCTCTACGGTGATTGCTATCCTGAGCATCTGCCTGGCTACCTATATTTATAAAGGTGAGACTCAGCCCATCGCCGACCGTCTGTATAAGACTTTCCCCAAGTTGCATCGTGCAGCCTACAAGCGTTTCTATCAGGACGAGATCTGGCAGTTTGTCACTCACAAGATCATCTTCCGTTGCGTTTCTACTCCTATTGCCTGGTTCGACCGCCACATTGTTGACGGCACGTTCAACTTCCTGGCATGGGGTGCCAATGAGGGCGGCGAGAGTTTGCGTGCTTGGCAGAGTGGTGATGTGCGTAAGTATGCCGTATGGTTCCTTACTGGTACCGTGGCGCTGACACTCGTGTTGCTGGCTTTGTAATAACGTAATAACGATATAACGTAATAACGACAATGAATATACTAAGTTTATTCGTTTTGATTCCCGCCCTGATGCTTCTGGGATTGTGGATTGCCCGCAACGTCAATCAGGTGCGTGGTGTGATGGTGGCAGGTTCTTCATGCTTGCTCGCCCTCTCAATATGGCTTTGCTATTATTTTGTGACCGAGCGTAATGGCGGCAACACCGACGAGATGTTGCTTGTGGCTTCTACGCCTTGGTTCAAACCTCTGAATATTGCTTACAGCGTTGGTGTCGATGGTATCTCTGTTGTGATGCTGCTGCTGTCAAGCATCATCGTGTTCACGGGCACGTTTGCCTCTTGGCAGCTGAAGCCCCTCACTAAGGAGTACTTCCTCTGGTTCACCCTCCTTTCTACGGGTGTGTATGGTTTCTTCATCTGCACAGACATGTTCGCCATGTTCATGTTCTACGAGGTGGCTCTGATTCCTATGTATCTTCTGATTGGTGTATGGGGATCCGGTCGTAAAGAGTATTCTGCTATGAAGCTCACCTTGATGCTGATGGGTGGTTCAGCCCTGCTGATTCTCGGCTTGCTGGGTATCTATTACTTCAGCGGTCACACCACAATGAATGTCAACGAGATTGCTGCTATGCACAACATTCCTGAGGAGATTCAGAACGCATTCTTCCCCTTCATCTTCATCGGTTTCGGTGTTCTGGGTGCGCTGTTCCCCTTCCACACATGGTCACCAGACGGTCACGCATCTGCGCCTACGGCTGTATCAATGCTTCATGCAGGTGTGCTGATGAAGTTGGGAGGCTACGGCTGTTTCCGTCTGGCTATGTATCTGCTGCCTGACGCTGCTCAGAACCTGTCTTGGATCTTCCTGATTCTGACTACCATCTCTGTGGTTTATGGTGCTCTGAGTGCTTGCGTTCAGACCGACTTGAAGTATATCAATGCTTATTCTTCAGTGTCTCACTGTGGTTTGGTACTCTTTGCTCTGCTCATGATGCAGCAGACAGCCTGCACAGGTGCTATTCTGCAGATGTTGTCTCACGGTTTGATGACGGCTCTCTTCTTCGCCCTCATCGGTATGATCTACGGTCGTACTCACACCCGTGATATCCGCGAGTTGGCTGGTTTGATGAAGATTATGCCTTTCCTCGCTGTAGGTTATGTTATCGCAGGTCTGGCAAACCTTGGTCTTCCTGGTTTCTCAGGTTTCATTGCAGAGATGACTATCTTCGTTGGCTCGTTCAGTGCCAATGCAGTCGCTGGCGATCCCTCAACGTCGTTCCGTATGGTGGCTACCATCATTGCATGTACGTCGATTGTGGTAACGGCTGTTTACATCCTGCGTGTTGTGGGTAAGATTCTTTATGGTGAGGTGGAGAACAAGCACTTCCTGGAACTCACCGATGCTACATGGGACGAGCGCGTGGCTGTATGCTGTCTGATCTTCTGTGTGGCTGGTCTAGGTTGCGCTCCATTCTTCTTCAGCGATATGATATCACCTGCCGCTGGTAATATTCTTAAGTCAATTGGTGTAATGTAATAATAGGAGGAAAAAGATTATGAACTATTCACAATTTCTGAATATGATTCCTGAGGCAACATTGATGTTGTCCTTGATCATCGTTTTCTGCGCCGACTTTGCATTACATAAGAGCGAGCGCAAGACCTACGTGCTGAGCGTGCTGACCGGCGCCCTGTTGCTTTGTCAGCTGGTACCCTGCTTTATGGCAGAGCCTACATCGGCCTTCGGTGGCTTGTATGTCTCTTCTGCCATTGTTAATGTGATGAAGACCGTGCTCACACTGGGTACCTTCATCGTGGTGGTGATGTCGCAGTCGTGGATTAAGAACAATGCCGAGAAGATCTCTGGTGAGTTCTACATCCTTGTACTCTCTACGTTGCTTGGTATGTATATGATGATGTCATCTGGCCACTTCTTGATGTTCTTCTTGGGACTTGAGATGGCTTCTGTTCCGATGGCTTGCCTTGTAGCTTTCGACCGCTATAAGCAAAAGTCTGCCGAGGCCGCTGCCAAGTATATCCTCACCGCCACCTTCTCTAGCGGTGTGATGCTCTATGGTATCTCATTCCTTTATGGTGCTGTGGGTACGTTGTACTTCGATGATATGGCTGCTACTATTCAGTTCACTCCGCTCACTATTATGGGTATGGTGTTCTTCTTCAGCGGTCTGGGCTTCAAGATCTCTCTGGTTCCCTTCCATTTCTGGACGGCCGACACCTACGAGGGTGCTCCCACCCCAGTAACTGGTTACCTGAGTGTTGTATCCAAGGGTGCCGCCACTTTGACGCTGGCTATCATCCTGATGCATGTATTCGGACGCCTCGTTGAATACTGGCAGCCCCTGCTCTGGATTGTCATCATGCTCACCATCACCGTGGGTAACCTGATGGCTATCCGTCAGAATGAGCTGAAGCGCTTCATGGCCTTCTCTTCTATCTCACAGGCTGGATATATCATGCTGGCAGTAGTAGGTAACAGCGCCGCCAGTCTCACAGCTCTGACCTTCTACGTACTTGTTTATGTAGCTGCTAACATGGCTGTCTTCACTGTTATCAGCACTGTCGAGGAGAACAATGGCGGCAAGACACGGATGAGCGCCTACAATGGTCTTTATCAAACCAACCCCAAGTTGGCTCTGCTGATGACCTTGGCTCTTTTCTCATTGGCCGGCATTCCCCCCTTCGCAGGTATGTTCTCGAAGTTCTTTGTGTTTATGAGTGCTGTAGGTGGTCACGAGAATGCTCCCTTCTGGCCCTATTTTGTGGTGTTCATAGCTTTGCTGAATACAGTAGTTTCGCTTTACTACTACTTGCTTATCGTGAAAGCAATGTATATCACTAAGGAAGAGAATCCGCTGCCCACCTTCAAGAATGGCGCTGCCATCAACTGGAGCCTTGCCATTTGTACTGCAGGTATTCTGCTCTTTGGTATTTGCTCATGCATCTACGAATGGATTGACAAAGCCGCTGTAGCTATGTAAATTCTATCATATCGATAATTATAAAAACTGGAGGTATGCGTGATGAGCATATCTCCAGTTTTGTTTATTCCGATAGTATCAAAATGCTCCGGGCTATAGTGTAATCTTGAGAGTGGCACCTGCACCATAGTCGCTCTTTCTCAAAATGAAATCCACCATATTGGCATCAAAGGTGCTATAGTCATAAGTAGGCACAAACTGAATACAGTTACCTCGTGATAATTCACTATTATCCACTCCCAAACAATCCACGACTTTTACGTTGAAATCCTTGTCGCCACTATAGTCTTTTAACGCATTGTTTCTTGCAATCTCGGATATAAAGGCGCATTTCTCAACGTAGATATTGGAATAGACGCCGTAACCTACACAATAATTATAATCGTTACCATTATAAAGGCAGTTGACTACATGTACGTTTCCAAAACGAACACGTGGACAGCGTTCAACACATCCCTCATCCCACCAACAACAGATAAACGTACAGTTAAGATGACCTTCGTCCAAGTCTGCAGTATTATTACTATTGCCTATCAGGTTGCAGTTGCGATGATCATTGCTTCCACCACTTCCTCCAGCCAATGGCTCTAAAAGGTAACGGAAACGAGTCCAACTGACGCAGATGTGGTCAGAACCTTCCACTATATCGAAATTACCATCAATACCATCCTGTATGTCACAATGGTCCACCCACACATTCTTTGCACCGACTAAGCAGATATTATCGCTATAGTTTGCATCAATATCATAAGCACCAGGACCGCATAGAGTCAGGTTGCGGATAATAACATTATCACTACCCTTTAGCAGAAAGATACCTGCATTGTCGTTCTGGTTCAAGTTGCTGATGACAGTTCCCGGCAGACCAATGATTGACTTATTGGAACCAACTGAAAGCATGGTGTCAAGGGTGATATTACCCTGCACATACACAGTAGCCGGATTAATGCCGCTCACGGCTGCAGCCAATTGTTCGGCGGTTGTTGCTACAGAGACATTCTGATTGTTACCACCGGTAGTCTTTTCACCGAAGCCTATTGGTTTGAGACTGTCGTACGGCGAGGAAACAATAGTCTTTCCAGACGTACTGTCGTCATCCGAACAAGAAGAGAACGAACAAATCATAGCAAGCAAAAAGCCTGCAAATATCAGATTGTTATGTTTTAGATGATTGTGATTGATAAACATATATTATTGCATTAGGTTTAAAAAAAGTTTTTTCATTGGGGCAAAGATACAAAATAAAACTGATTATGGAAAAAAAATATGGAGAAAAACGAATTTAATAATTGAATATTCTGATAACTTAAGGCGTTTGCACGTATATTATCAGTTCATAAAATAAGGGCTCTCGAGGTAGACACCACCGAGAGCCCTTTCTTGTAGTATATTATAATATAAGTGGATGAAATCAGAACATCATTGGTCCGCCGAATCCGCCGCGTCCGCCGCCGAATCCGCCGCCACGGTTGCCGCCACGGTTGCCTCCGCGATTACCTCCTCCGAAGCCACCCATGCCGGGACCCATACCGCCCATGCCGTTGCGCATCTGCTGACGAGAAGCGCGTGTGCCAAAGAGGTTCAGGCGATAATTCACGCGAAGCATCACATAGCTGGTGATAGCGTTATACTCGGTATCATTGCGTGAGAAAGCACTGACCATACGAGAGAAGTTCGACTGCTGATGCAGGATGTCATAGAACTCGAGGCGTACAGAGAGGGGCTTACCCTGAAGGAAGCTCTGCGCAATCTGGGCATTCCAGATGAGCTCGTCGGTATTAGCAGATGCATCGCTGAAACCACGACGGCTGGCCATGCCTACGTTGGTAGTGAACTGTGTACCCCAAGGAGCATTGATGGTAGTATTGAAACCATAGTTGAAGCTCCAAGTGTTCAGGTTGGAATTAGCCTGCAGGGCATTAGAGTTGTGGTTGTAGTTCACACTACCATTGAGCTCTACCTCTAACCAGTCATTACGATAGCTGAAGCCCAGACGTTCACGCAGGGTTGTTGCCTTGGTGGTAGACTTCGTTGTAGTCTTGCTGGTAGTATCATAGAAATAACCAACATTATTGTTATAGTTCACACCTGTCTCGGTATTGACGTTGAAATAGCCCAGTGTGTCAAGTGCAACATTGTACATCACGCTACCACCTGCACTCCACTGTCCGTTGATATTCACGGGCTGTGACTTGGTACCACCAGTCTCCAGGATATACTCGGTGCGCTGTGCAATATTGTTGCTTGTGGTAGAGAAATTCATGTTGGCATTAATGAACTGTGAATGACTCTCAATGAAGTTATTGAAACGCAGGTCAAAGCGCTGTGTGAACGAAGGCTTCAAACCGGCATTACCCGTACGGATATTCAGGGGGTCGGTGTTATCAGTGATTTCGAGCAAGTTCTCCATAGAAGGCTGACTGCTTGAACCACGATACTCGAAACGCAGCTGACCACGCTCGCCAATACGATAACGGAAATTAGCCGTAGGACTCCAGTTGACCACAGTACGTGTAGTGTCAATCTTGTTGCCAAGATAGTCCTGATGGAACTTAGAGAGCTGAGGTACGATCTGTACACCGAAGTTCAAGTCGTACTTAGGCTGAATGATACGCAGCATGACCTCGGCCGTATGTGTATAGTTCTTGTAGTTTGAGAAACGACTCAGGTCGTCATCGAGGAACTCGGTATAGCTGTGACCGTTCAGACGATTGAATATAGAACCCCAATCGCGATATTCCGGATAAACGCCAGTCATGTCATATTGACGTGTAGGATCGCCATCCTTCCAGAAGTCATATGTATTACGCTCACTCTTGGTATAGCTATACTGGAACTGGTAGCTGAACTGCAGGAAGGTACGACGTGTGAGAGGTTCGCTATAGGTAGCCTGAACACCGTAGCTATAGTTCTTTTGAGGAGTTACATTATAGCGATTAGTCTGGTAGGTAGAGTCTCCAGTAAGCAACTGATAAAGCCCAACAAGACTGTTAGAGAACTGCTGTGAAATACCGTCACTATAATTGAACGTAGAACGCAGCGTGATGTTACGTCCAGTATTACTGAGTTTACGGTTAATCTGCAAGGTAGCCCCCAAACGCTTCGAGTCACTATAATTCATGCCACCATTCACGCGGTTGTTTACCACATATGATGAGTCGATACCTAACATTGTAGCCACCATACTGCTGATGTTATCAGTAGAAGATACATAGTCATAGGGATTAACACTAAATGTACCTGACTCATTTTTTGATTGTCCGTCGTTAGTGTTATAGCTCCATGTAGGGCGCAGACTGATGTTCCAGGCAGTATCGGGAGTCCACTCAACACGACCCTGGGCACTCCAGCTGTTTGAACGAGAGAAACTTCTATTGACTGACTCAGAGAAGGGCGACGTAGGATTCATAAAACTCTCAGAAGATGAACGAGACCAAGTATCACCGTCACGATGGTTCCAGGTTACAGAACCGTCCAAGAGAATCAGATCGGTCTTCTCATAGTTTAGATTCACCATGGCCATCTTTGAAGACTGTAAGCCACTACGACCACCGCCGCCAAAACGACCTCCGAAGCCACCGCCTCCGAAACCCATATCATTGACGTTGTTGGCATTAAGCATTGACATTACGCGAGTATTCTCACGCATCACAGCACCAAAAGCACGACCTGTATAGCGGTCTTTTGTACCTATACCAGCATCAACATTGGCAAACATACCGCGATTCATACCAGCCTTCAGACCAAAGTCGAGCACAGTAGTCTCGTTACCATCATCAATACCAGTGATACGGCTCAGATCACTCTTCTCATCGTAGGTCTTAATTCGCTCCACGATGCTGGTTGGCAGGTTCTTCATGGCAGTCTGGGTGTCGCCAGTCATAAACTCCTTACCGTCCACCTTGATTTTCTTCACCTGCTTACCATTAATGGTAATAGTACCGTCGTCTGAAACCTGAGCTCCAGGAAGGCGTTTCACCAATTCCTCGACGACAGAACCTTCTGGAGTCTTATATGCGCCTGCGTTATAAATTACGGTATCGCCTTTAGAATAGACACGAGCTTGGTTCTTGACAACAGTTGCGCCCTTCAGCATCACGGCATCTACTTTCATAGATGTAGTTCCCAGATTTACAGGTTTGCCAGCCATCGTCACATTACTGACTTGTGACTTGTAACCTACATAAGTTACACGAACCAGATACTTGCCATCAGCAGGAGCTGTCAGCGTGTACTGACCATTCATATTGGTAACGGCATGAGTCACAGATGTACTGTCGGTTTTCAAAAGCGATACAGTAGCCTGAATGACGGCCTCGTTGGCTTCATCGACCACTTTACCAGAAATTGTACGCTGTGCTTGCATTAACAAGGCCGAAATTGTGACGGCCATTAAAAGTAAGAATCGCTTCATTTTATTTATGGTTTATTTTTTTTCAACTGATGATATGACGTAGGTCTTTTATGAAAGTTTAATCTACACTTATATATTTTTTTATATCGTAAAATCTTTATATTCTTTAACGTATCTGAATTTTCTCACTTTACAAAAAATTCGTATCTTTGCACTCCAAATTAATCAATAGATATGGCAGAACAGAACACGCCACGACGCAGACAAAGTCGTCAACAGCAACCAGTAGACAACACGTACGCTCATTTGCAACCGCAGGCTCTTGATGTGGAGCGTGCCGTATTAGGTGCCCTTCTTGTGGACAAGGATGCCTATTCCGTGGTATGCGAGATACTGAAACCGGAAAGTTTCTATGAACCTCGCAACAGAATTATCTACGAGGCAATTCAGCACTTGTCAATGAACGAGCAACCTGTAGATGTTCTTACTGTAGCAGATCAGTTGGCACATACTGGACAATTGGAAGAGGTTGGTGGACCTGCCTATATCGCAGAGATATCATCACGTGTTGCTTCATCGGCCCATGTTGAGTATCACGCACGAATCATAGCCCAAAAATCATTAGCCAGACAGTTAATTCAGTTTGCCAGTGACATCGAAACAAAAGCATTTGACGAGACTGTCAATGTTGACGACTTGATGCAGCATGCAGAAGGTTCGCTTTTCGAGTTGTCACAGAAGAATATGAAGAAGGACTATACGCAGATAGACCCCGTTATTGCTCAGGCTGTAAAGGTGATTCAGGATGCAGCCAAAAATAAGGACGGTCTGACAGGTATTCCGACAGGTTATCATGGTTTGGATGACAAGACCAGTGGATGGCAACCTTCTGACTTGGTAATTATTGCTGGACGACCTGCCATGGGTAAGACGGCATTTGCGTTGTCTATGGCCAAGAATATTGCTGCCGACTATCAAGTTCCTCTTGCTTTCTTTTCGTTGGAAATGTCAAACCAGCAGTTGGTGAACCGATTACTCTCAAACGTTTGTGAGGTGTCAGGTAAGAAAATCCTGAACGGACAATTACAGCCCGATGAATGGGACCGACTTGATAAACGTATCAACAATCTGCTGGGTGCACCTATTTATGTTGATGACACACCAGGTCTGTCTGTATTTGAGCTACGTACAAAAGCTCGAAGATTGGTACGTGAACATGGTGTGAAAATTATAATGATTGACTACCTACAGTTGATGAATGCAAACGGCATGCGCTTCTCAAGCCGACAGGAAGAAGTGTCAACCATCAGTCGTTCTCTGAAAGGTTTGGCAAAAGAGCTAGACATTCCTATTCTTGCACTATCACAGTTGAACCGTGGTGTTGAGAGTCGTGAGGGACTAGAAGGCAAACGACCGCAACTAAGCGATTTGCGTGAGTCTGGAGCTATTGAGCAGGATGCCGATATGGTTCTATTTGTACATCGTCCAGAGTACTACCATATCTTCCAAGATGACAAGGGACGCGACCTACATGGAATGGCAGAAATCATCATTGCCAAACACCGTAAGGGTGCTACTGGTGATGTCCTACTAACTTTCCGTGGAGAATATACCCGATTCGAAAATCCTGAAGACGGACGATTGGGTCCTACCAACCCGCAGTCTGGTGGTGAGATTCTAAGTTCCAAAGTTAATGGTGACATGAATGGTACTCCCCTACCCAATGATTTCGATTCCTTTAGCGGAGGTATGCCTATCCCACCGCCATCCAATGAGCCAATGCCATTTTAGCAACAAAAAAGTGCAGTCATTTACATGATGGTTACAAAAAATTGTTGTATCTTTGCACTCGATTTCAGTAAATACATATTCAGATTAGCGTTTTGATAGAGAAGCATATAGTCATAGAAGATGTTGACCCAGTAATGTTTTATGGGGTTGGAAATGCGCATCTGCAGATGCTGCGTGCATTATATCCGAAACTTCGAATCGTAGCTCGCGATAACGTAATACGCATTATGGGCGACGAAGAACAGATGGCTGCTTTCGAGGAAAGCACAGAGAAGATACGACAGCATATCGTAAAATTCAATTCTATCAGCGAAGAAGATATCCTTGATATAATAAAAGGTAAACGCACGCGCGACGAAGTGCCCGAAGGAGTTATTGTTTACTCCATTTCTGGACGACCAATTAAGGCTCGTAGCGAAAACCAGCAACATCTTATAGATGCCTACCAAAATAATGATATGATATTTGCTGTTGGGCCTGCTGGAACAGGTAAGACTTACTTATCTATCGCTTTAGCTGTCAAGGCACTTAAGGAGAAAACCGCCAAGAAAATTATTCTAAGTAGACCTGCCGTAGAAGCTGGAGAAAAGTTAGGTTTCTTGCCTGGTGACATGAAGGATAAGATTGACCCCTATTTGCAGCCTCTCTACGATGCACTCGAGGATATGATACCGCAGGTAAAGTTGCAGGACATGATGGAAAAGCATATCATACAGATCGCACCATTAGCATTTATGCGTGGACGTACACTAAGTGATGCCGTGGTGATACTTGATGAAGCTCAGAATACCACACCCGCCCAGATTCGTATGTTTCTCACGCGTATGGGATGGAACACCAAGATGATTATAACGGGTGATATGACGCAGATAGACCTGCCCCATTCACAGAAAAGCGGTCTCATAGAAGCCCTGCATATATTGAATAATGTTGAAGGCATCGGCGTTGTCAACCTGAACGGCAAGGACATTGTACGCCATAAACTGGTGACACGCATCGTCAACGCATACGAGAACTTCGATAAAGAATATAAAAACAACAATGAAAGCATTAACAAAGACTGACTTCAACTTTGAAGGACAGAAGAGTGTTTACCACGGTAAAGTCCGTGACGTGTACAACATCAACGATGATCTGATGGTGATGGTTGCCACAGACCGTATCTCAGCATTCGATGTAGTACTACCTAAGGGAATCCCTTTCAAGGGACAAGTCTTGAACCAGATTGCTGCACAGTTCCTGGATGCCACCACAGACATCTGCCCTAACTGGAAACTTGCTACTCCCGACCCTATGGTCACCGTAGGACTGAAGTGCGAGGGCTTTCGTGTTGAGATGATTATCCGTTCTATCCTTACAGGTTCTGCATGGCGCGAATACAAAAATGGATGTCGCGAGTTGTGTGGTGTAAAACTGCCAGACGGGATGCGAGAGAACGAACGTTTCCCTGAGCCAATTATTACACCTACCACAAAAGCCGACGAGGGTCACGACATGAACATCTCGAAAGAGGAAATCATTGCACAGGGTATTGTATCTGCAGAGGATTATGCGATCATGGAAGACTATACTCGTAAAATCTTCGCCAGAGGTCAGGAGATTGCCGCTAAGCGTGGTCTGATTCTGGTTGACACCAAGTATGAGTTTGGTAAACGTGACGGCAAGGTATACCTCATTGACGAGATTCATACTCCCGACTCTTCACGTTATTTTTATGCTGACGGCTACGAAGAGAAACTTGCTAAGGGTGAGCCTCAGAAGCAACTCTCAAAAGAGTTTGTACGCCAATGGCTCATTGAGCACAATTTCATGAACGAGCCAGGTCAGACTATGCCAGAAATCACAGACGAGTATGCCGAGAGTGTTTCAGAGCGTTACATAGAGCTCTACGAACATATCACCGGCACTAAATTCGACAAAGCTGCCGAAGAAGGTGATATTGCCGCACGCATTGAGCGCAATGTCAGCGAATGGCTGAAGAATAGATAATCTAGTTCCGCTAGTCTTACTAGTCACACTAGAAATAGAAGAAATGTATAAACAGGAAGAAATAAACCCCTACCACGAGGGCGAAAAGGCACAGCAGGTAGAGCAGATGTTTGATAATATCGCTCCTACCTACGACACGTTGAACCATCGTCTATCGTGGGACATAGACAAGGGATGGCGAAAAAAAGCCATCATGCAGTTAGCCCCCTTTGTACCCCAGACTATGCTCGACATAGCCACGGGTACAGGGGACTTTGCCATTTTATCGGCTCAGATGTTACATCCCAAGAAATTAATAGGGGCCGATATCAGCGAAGGGATGATGGAGATTGGCAGAAAAAAAGTGAAAGATTTGGGATTGCAAGACACCATCTCGTTTGCTAAGGAAGACTGTCTGCATCTGAGCTATGATGACAATACTTTTGATGCTGTCACAGCAGCCTTCGGTATCCGCAACTTTGCTGACTTGGACAAGGGGCTCTGTGAGATGTGTCGTGTACTAAAACCCGGAGGCCATCTCAGCATTGTGGAACTGACCACTCCCGTGTCATTTCCCATGAAGCAACTCTTCCACATTTACTCTCATACATTTTTGCCTGTCTATGGGCGAATTATCTCTAAAGACACTAGCGCATACTCCTACTTGACAAAGACAATTGAAGCTTTCCCTCAAGGCGAGAGGATGCAACAGATTCTACGTCAGGCAGGCTTCAAGGATGCAGTTTTCAAACGCCTTACTTTCGGAATATGCACGATGTATTTCGCAACTAAATAAAACACCAACATTATGGACAAGTATGGACTTATAGGCTATCCTTTAGGGCACTCATTCTCCATCAATTACTTTAATCAAAAGTTTGAAGACGAGGGAATTAATGCCAAGTACATGAACTTTGAGATTCCAACCATCGAAGCACTAGCTGAAGTGCTTGACCAGAATCCAGAGCTCAAAGGACTAAATGTAACGATCCCCTACAAACAGAAAGTGATGGAATATTTGGATCAGATTAGTCCTGAAGCCCGTGCCATCGGTGCTGTTAATGTGATTAGGGTGACACATGAAGGTAACGACATCAAACTGAAGGGTTTTAACTCCGATGTCATAGGTTTCACTCAAAGCATTGAGCCTATGCTGGAGCCTTATCACAAGAAAGCTCTTGTTCTCGGTACTGGAGGTGCATCAAAAGCGATTTCATACGGCTTACAGTCATTAGGTTTGGAAACCGTCTATGTCAGTCGTTATCAGCGTCCAGAAACCATCTGCTACGAAGACATCACACCAGAGGTCATCAAGGAATATAATGTCATTGTAAACTGTACGCCCGTTGGTATGTTCCCCAAGACAGAAGAATGTCCAAATCTGCCTTATGAGGCAATGGATGAAAAGACAATCCTTTATGACCTCATTTATAATCCCGACGAAACATTGTTTATGAAGAAAGGTGCCGAACGTGGTGCCAGCGTAAAAAACGGATTAGAAATGCTTCTCCTGCAGGCATTTGCTTCGTGGGAATTCTGGAACGGCAAGGAAAAATAGACTTTTTATTCAATGGAAACAGCTTGGACGATTTTTAGCATCTATGTCATTATCTTCGGCAGCTTAGTTGTCGGAGGACTGTTTGCTGAGCGATCAAGCAACAAGGAGCGACAGGCTTTACTCAGCAACAAAAAGAACAAACTGAAAGCCTGTGCTCAAAAATACAATATACAGATTAAGTCTTTGGAACAATCATATAGGGAAGAGAAGAAAGCCCTGAGAACTCAGCAGAACATCTTTCAGAAACTGACAAGTCAGAGTTCGACTTCCCTTAGGAAAGAATACCAAAGCAGATATACACACGAGAAGAAACAATTCACCAATGAGGTTAGTCAGATTATCCACGAGTGGAAGGCTCAAAGAAAGAGCGACCTTAAATGGATTATCTATTGGAAGGGACTTGTGCTCATTGGAGCCATCGTTTCATTAGGTGCATGCACACATGCTTTAACAGAGATTGACGAGGGGAATACCTCCTCATCTTACAGCAACACTACTGAGCATTATTGGCGAGCAGAGGAAATTCCGATGCCGCATTTGCAGGACGGCAGGCGCTATGTGTCTAATCCTGATAGTATTATTAGTCAAGAAACCGTTACACGACTTGATGCTAAACTCAAGAAGTTAGATGACTCACTAGGAATAGAATCAGTTGTCGCTATCGTAAGTCATGTAGAAGGGGCTGACATCGAAGGATTTGCACAGAGCATTTTCGATATCTACAAAGTAGGAAAGAAAGACTATGGACTCGTTATGGTGTTGGCCTACGACGACCACAAATTCCGCACACAGACTGGTAGGGCTTTGGAAGCCGAGTTGACCGACGTTGAATGTTTCCGTTTGCAGGAGCGCTATCTCATACCCAGTATGAAAGCAGAGATGCCTGATAGTGGACTCATCTATATGGTGGATGCCATCTACAACACCTTGCAAGGCAAGGAACTTCCTGATATGGCGAATCTATCAGCACAGAGAAAGGCGGCAAGTAGTGATGATGACGAGGTTCCCTTGTTACCATTCCTATACATCGTGGTTCTTATCGGTTGGGCTATTTTGTATTATGCGACAGCAAGTCGTCTGGGATTGAATCTGATGGCTTATGCCCTTGGCATGCTTCGTCCTAACCCATTTATTGAAAAGAGTCATTCCGCTGGTCCTATTTTCATCAGTACGGGTGGAGGCAGTCGTGGCGGAAGCTTTGGAGGCGGTAGTTTCGGAGGCGGCTTCGGCGGTGGTTTCAGCGGCGGTAGTAGTGGTGGTGGCGGTGCCACATCCAGTTGGTAATCAATCAAGAATATATTAATCATAAAACAAACAGAAGTTATGAAAAAAAGTTATGTTGTTTTAATCGCTGTGGCAGTTTTGGCCATTATTCTTTTTGGATGGGTTAAGAGTACCTACAACGGAATGGTTAGCGTAGAGGAAGAAGCAACAACGGCTTTGGCCAACGTACAGTCGGCCTATCAGCGTCGTGCCGATCTGATTCCTAATCTGGTTCAGACAGTAAAGGGCTATGCCTCTCATGAAAAAGAGACTCTGGAAGGCGTTGTCAACGCCCGTTCAAAGGCTACCAGCATCACGCTGAATGCCGAGAATATCAAGGAATACCAGCAAGCTCAAGGCGAATTATCAAGTGCCTTGGGACGACTCATTGCTATTGGTGAGGCTTATCCCGACCTGAAAGCAAACGAGAATTTCCGTGAACTGCAGGTACAACTGGAGGGCACAGAGAACCGTATCAACGTGGAGCGCAACAACTTCAACAAGGCCGTTCAAACGTATAATGTCGCCATTCGCAAGTTCCCCAGCAACCTGTTGGCCGGCATCTTTGGTTTTGAGAAGATGGATAAGTTCGAGGCTGCCGCAGGTTCTGAGAACGCTCCTAAAGTTGAATTTTAAGCAAGCGAAGTTTGCTTCTAAAGAAATTGTACCCAAAAAGGAATTATGAGTAATAACCGTTATATGCAGCGTGGTGTAAGTGCCGCTAAGGAAGACGTTCACGCTGCCATCAAGAACATTGACAAGGGACTGTATCCACAGGCTTTCTGTAAGATTATCCCTGATATCCTGGGGGGCGACCCTGAGTATTGTAACATCATGCATGCCGATGGTGCTGGCACAAAGTCTTCGTTGGCTTACATGTATTGGAAAGAGACGGGCGACCTCTCTGTATGGAAAGGCATCGCGCAAGATGCCATCGTGATGAATACCGACGACCTGCTCTGCGTTGGTGCTGTAGACAATATCTTGGTATCGTCTACCATCGGACGCAACAAGATGCTTGTACCCGGTGAGGTCATCTCGGCTATCATTAATGGTACAGACGAACTGCTCAGCGAGCTCCGCGAGATGGGTATTGGCATTTATCCTACTGGTGGTGAGACTGCCGATGTAGGAGACCTGGTTCGTACCATTATCGTTGACTCTACCGTAACCTGTCGCATGAAGCGTAGCGATGTCATCAACAATGCCAATATCCGTCCAGGCGATGTCATCGTTGGACTCTCGTCTACAGGACAGGCTACTTACGAGAAGCGCTATAATGGTGGTATGGGCAGCAATGGTCTGACCTCTGCTCGTCATGATGTGTTCTCAAAATATCTGGCAGAAAAATATCCTGAAAGTTTCGATCACGCAGTTCCCAATGATTTGGTGTATAGCGGCAAGTACAAACTCACCGATGCCGTAGAAGGCTCTCCCGTAGATGCAGGTCAACTGGTACTCTCTCCCACCCGCACCTATGCTCCAGTCATCAAGCGCTTACTGGATGAAATACGTCCAGAAATCCATGGTATGGTTCATTGTACTGGTGGTGCACAGACTAAAGTATTGCATTTCGTCAACGAAAATTGTCGTGTCATCAAAGACAACATGTTTCCTGTTCCTCCCCTCTTCCGTGCCATCCACGAGTGTTCTGGCACCGATTGGAAAGAGATGTATCAGGTCTTCAATATGGGTCACCGCATGGAAATCTATGTTCGTCCTGAGATGGCAGAGAAGGTTATTGAGATCTCGAAGTCATTCAACATCGACGCACAGGTTATCGGTCATATTGAGGAAGGTCAGCGTTCACTAACTATTAAGAGTGAATTCGGAACCTTTGAGTATTAAGAGAAAATGAACTTTTGAGTCTTTCACAAGATTTAAGAAAAAACCTGACTTCATCATCAAGTCAGGTTTTTTAGTATCTTTACTTCAGAATTTATTCATCCATCAGTTTGCGATAGCGCACCCGTTTGGGCTCTTCCAATCCCAAGCGCTGAGCTTTATTCGTCTCGTATTCGCTATAGTTACCCTCGAAATAGAATACCTTGCCATCACCTTCATAAGCCAAGATATGCGTACAGATACGATCCAGGAACCAACGGTCGTGACTGATGATGACGGCACAACCGGCGAAGGCTTCAAGACCCTCTTCCAGAGCACGTAGCGTATTCACATCGATATCATTGGTAGGCTCGTCGAGGAGCAACACATTACCCTCTTGTTTCAAAGCGATAGCCAGATGCAGACGGTTACGTTCGCCTCCTGAGAGCACGCCACATTTCTTCTCCTGATCAGCACCACTAAAATTGAAACGGCTCAGATAGGCACGCACATTGATGTCACGTCCACCCATACGAATAGTCTCATTTCCCTGACTCACCACTTGATAGACGCTCTTTTCGGGATCAATATCCTTATGCTGCTGATCTACATAGGAGAGTTTTACAGTCTCGCCCACCTCAAACGAACCAGCATCTGCCTGTTCCAAACCCATGATGAGTCGGAATAGCGTCGTCTTACCAGCACCATTAGGACCGATAACACCTACAATACCATTAGGTGGAAGGTTGAAATTGAGGTCGCTGAACAGCGTCTTCTCGCCGTAAGCCTTTGCTACATGAACAGCCTCGATAACCTTATTACCCAGGCGCGGTCCATTAGGAATATAAATCTCCAGTTTTTCCTCTTTCTGCTTCTGCTCCTCGTTCAGCATCTTGTCGTACGAATTCAGACGAGCCTTACCTTTTGCCTGACGCGCCTTAGGTGCCATACGAACCCACTCCAGCTCGCGCTCCAACGTTTTGCGACGCTTTGAAGCAGCCTTTTCTTCCAAAGCCAGTCGCTGCGATTTCTGTTCCAGCCATGAAGAATAGTTTCCCTTCCAGGGAATACCCTCGCCACGATCGAGCTCGAGAATCCACTCAGCCACATCATCCAAGAAGTAACGGTCGTGAGTAACAGCAATCACCGTACCTTCATACTGCTGTAGATGTTGCTCCAACCAGTCAATACTTTCAGCGTCAAGGTGGTTGGTAGGCTCATCGAGAAGCAGCACATCTGGTTTCTGGAGAAGCAGACGGCATAGTGCCACACGACGACGCTCACCACCAGAAAGATTCTTTACGCTCCAATCTCCTGGAGGACAGTTCAGAGCAGCCATCGCACGATCCAACTTTGAGTCCATATTCCAAGCGTCGGTAGCATCGATGATATCCTGCAGTTCAGCCTGACGGTTCATCAACTTCTCCATCTTATCTGAATCCTCGTAATACTCAGGCAAGCCGAATTTTACGTTGATCTCATCATACTCGGCTAATGCATCATATACATGCTGCACGCCTTCCATCACGTTCTCTTTGACGGTTTTCTCCTCATTCAGAGGTGGTTCCTGTGGCAGGTAGCCCACGCTGTAACCTGGGCTCCATACCACATCGCCTTGATATTGTTGGTCCAGTCCGGCAATGATTTTCATCAATGTGGACTTACCTGCACCGTTCAGACCGATGATACCAATCTTGGCACCATAGAAGAAACTGAGGTAAATATTTTTAAGAACTTGTTTCTGATTTTGCTGAATGGTCTTGCTTACACCAACCATTGAGAAAATCACTTTTTTGTCGTCAACTGTAGCCATTTGTTATTTTGAGATTTGAGGATTATTTCTCGAATTTTGAACCAGTCTGCTTAACCAGCTGACGGGCATATTTCTCTGAGTATCCAGGACGCTTTACGGTAGCACCCAATCCATATTTCGTACGGGTAAACTTACCATTCTCTTCCGGCTTCACCGTCATATCGTTATACTTGACGATAAGATAGGTAGCCAGCTTCTGCCAACGTGCCAGCATCTGTTCTGCCTTCTCAGCGGTATAGGTCGTGAGATACTTGGTGCGTGCTGCTTCGTCGAGTGCCAGTGCTTTATCCTCCACCTCTTTCTGAGCAATGAAATACGAGTTATCCAAAGAATCGCGTACTTCTTTCAGCGAGGGGAAAAGCATTGAATAACGCGGATAGACCATGTTGCTCACCCAGTTCTGCACCCAAAAAGCATTATCCATTGAGAAGTTCAACTCATCAGCACCTGGTGTGTTATAGGGGCGTGGAGCCTCTGTAGCACAACAATATACGGGAGTAAATGGCACCATATTTCCATCGTCATTGGCGAACCAGAAGCAACCACCTACCTGACGAGGCAGCCATGAACGCATCTGACTGACAAAAACGAAGCCAGCCTGCTGGGTAGATACAGGACGCTCGTTGAAATACTCCTTGCCATCGACTTTAAAATAAAGAGGTGTGGGACGATAAGGCATCTCCCAGATTCCGCCACCCATATCCTTATCGAGCGAGAAGGGAGTATCCTCGAAGTGATCGCGCATAGCAGTCTCCACATCAGCAACAGAAAGTTTCTTGTTAGGCTTCACCCACAGAGGCATCGGCTCGGCATTGGCATCCTTTCCTTCTGCCCAGGGGATATAACGGTCCATACCGTCAGCATAACGGTTGAAGAAACTCCAAACACGTGCATCACAGATACGACGACCCGAGAAATCAGGAGCGGCATAGGCAGCATTATACGAGAAGTCCTCGTCCTTTCCGCTAAACCAGCCCATCAGACGAGCGTATGACACCACGTTCTTAGAATAGCGCACATTGCCCGACTTGTCCTTCATATTGAACTTCGTGATACGACTCTGGTTAGCGTGACCACAAATCATATCATCAGGGATACGCAGAGCCACCCACACAGTACGGCCCAACTGCTTCTTTGCAGAAGACTTCAGTCCCTTCTTGATAGAATCAGGTACCCAGGCACCCATCATCTCCATAATCCAAGCCTCGTTGGGGTCGCAGATCGTGAAGGTCTCGCCCTCAGAACAGTAACCATACTGCTCAACGAGCGAAGTCATGATATCGATTGCCTGACGAGCTGTCTTAGCGCGCTGCAGGGTGATATAGATGAGTGAACCATAGTCGATGATACCAGTGGTATCCACCATTTCCTCACGACCACCAAAGGTTGTCTCACCAATGGTTACCTGCCACTCGTTGATATTACCGATAACGTTATATGTCTCTTCAGCCTCCAAGATTTCGCCACCGTATTTATTTGTGTCCCAATCGTAAACCTGGCGCATCGTTCCTTTTGGATGCTTTGCCGCAGGCTGATGCTTCAGTCCCTGAAACATACCATAACTGTCAGCACTATAAGAACAAATCACAGAGCCATCTACAGAGGCCTTTTTACCTACAATAAAATTAGTACAAGCCATTGCTCCTGCCGCAGCAACGAGCATAGCCGATAGAATCAGTTGTCTTTTCATTATTTATTTTATAATCAGTTTATCGCTGCCAGCAGCCTTAAAACTCATGTCCAGTCCCTTTACCGAGTGCGTCAATGCGCCAAACGAGATGAAGTCAACCCCAGCTTTGGCATAGGGAATCATTGTGTCGAATGTGATACCTCCCGACGACTCCGTCTCGGCTCGTCCATTGACAATCTTCACCGCCTTTTCTGTTTCCTCGGGTGTAAAGTTATCAAACATAATACGGTCGCATCCCTCAGCAAGAGCCTCGTCAAGCTCCTTGAAGTTACGCACCTCACACTCAATCTTCAAATCTTTGCCGTTATCCTTACAATACTGCTTTGCACGACTAATAGCATTATGCACACCACCACAGAAATCGATATGATTATCCTTCAGCAGGATCATATCAAACAAACCAATACGATGGTTCATGCCGCCGCCAATCTTCACGGCCTCTTTCTCCAACATGCGCATACCAGGAGTTGTCTTGCGGGTATCGAGTACACGCGTCTTGGTGCCTGCATCAGTCAGCGCCTGCTGATATTTGTGAGTCATCGTAGCAATACCACTCATGCGCTGCAGGATATTCAGCATCAGACGCTCGGTCTGCAACAGACTCTGTTCCTTGCCCTTGACGCTCATCACGATGTCGCCTGGTTTCACGTGTGCGCCATCCTTGATATATACCTCAACCTGCAATTCTGGATCAAATCTATGGAACACCTCTTTAGCTATCTCTACACCAGCAAAGATACCCTCCTCCTTAATCAGCAGCTTCGACTCACCCACCGCATCCTTAGGAATGCAACAAAGTGTGGTGTGGTCGCCATCACCAATATCCTCAGCAAATGCGAGGTCAATCAATTTATCATTCAGTTCTTCTACACTCAGCATTTTTTTTTCTTAATTCTTAATTCTTAATTCTTTGCTCGGCTTCGCCGCTTGGCTCTGCCAAGAACTCTTAATTACTCAAAGTAGATTCCAAGGCCAATGCGGATACCGAAACCACTATATTCCGTCACATTCTTTGTGCTAAGGTTATAGTACACCTCAGGTTCAATCGTCACAGTACGATTCAGGAAATAAGCGTAGCCACATTGCACACTTGGCACGAAATCATTGTAACTGGGATTATCCAGATAATTAGCGCTGGCTCCCAGGTATAATCCGTTCTGCTCAATATAGTAACGCAGACCGGCACCAATCGTAAAGGTATTGTCGCCCTTCTTATGCCAGTCATAACCCAGTGTACCCGTTATCATCCAGTCATCCTCAAACAGATAACCGCACTTAGCATTCAAGTCCATATGCCAACTCTGATTCTTGCTCCAGTTAAAGTCAAAGTTCGACAATCCTGCAGAAGCATAGAACTTATCCTTTGCAAAAGGCAGACGGTCAGTCTGAGCTTGACCTGCGACTGAGAACATCAGTCCGCAAAGCATTGTAAACAGTAATTTCTTCATAATCATAGATATTTGAATTTATAAAATATTGTTTCTTAGAAAATCTGTTCTGCAAACAGATACACCACGCTCACCACCGTCATAAACACAGCGGGAATCAGCGAGATCCAGTAATTCTTGCGTTGCTGATACAGATAGACCGTGATAGCCCAGAGCGTGAAGACAGACAATGTCTGGTTGCTCCATCCAAACCAGCTCCAAATCACGTCGAAGCCCTCCGGATTAGCCATCTGCCAAATGAGCAATGCAATAACAGCCGCAAACATCGGGATGCAGACATAGAGACGCTTGCGAACCGTTTTCTGCTCCAGGTGGATGAAGTCGGCAATAATCAGTCGTGCAGAGCGAAGTGCCGTATCACCGCTGGTGATAGGTGCTGCCACCACGCCCAGAATGGCCAGAATACTTCCAAAGAGACCAAGCCAGTTGTCGCACACCATGCTGACGATAGCCGGAGCCTTACTGATGATTTCCTCTCCTCCAGCCATTTCCTGATAACCTGGTGTCGGTTCGTTGTAGAAGAAATACATAGCCACCGTAGCCCAGATAAGCGCTACCAATCCTTCAGTAATCATGGCGCCGTAGAAGATAGGACGACCCATTTTCTCGCTCTTCACGCAACGAGCCATCAAAGGACTCTGCGTGGCGTGGAAACCGCTGATAGCACCACAGGCAATGGTGATAAACAAGCAGGGGAAGATACTCTTCGTGGTGAGCGAGGCCTCTCCTACCCCCTCCCAAACCTCGGGGATATCAGGCATCTTCACAAACAGCATTGCCATCAGGGCTACAGCCATAAACAGTAGCGAGAAGGCAAACAGAGGGTAAATCTTTCCGATAATCTTATCGATAGGCATCATCGTGGCAATGATATAATACACGAAGATGACAATAATCCAGAACGTGCTGTTGCTCAGTATCTCGATGCCAGGCACATTGCTCAGGCACAGTTTCTGCAGCAACAAGGCAGGACTATACACAAACACCGCTCCTACCATCATCAGCAGGAATACCGAGAAAATCAGCATAATCTGCTTTGGGGCATTACCCAGGTATTTTCCAATAATCTCAGGCAGGTTAGCGCCACCGTTACGAATACTCAGCATACCGCTCAGATAGTCGTGCGTAGCGCCTGCGAAGATACATCCGAAGACAATCCATAAATAAGCCGCAGGACCGAATTTAGCACCCATAATGGCACCAAAGATAGGTCCGGTTCCCGCAATGTTCAGGAACTGTATCATGAAAATCTTCCATGAAGGCAGCACCATGAAGTCCACACCGTCGGCCTTGGCAATGGCAGGCGTAGGTCTGTCGTCAGGTCCGAAAACTCTCTCTACAAAACGGCCATAAAGGAAATAGCCCAGAATCAGAGCCGCAAGGCTCATTACAAAAGTAATCATTTTCTGCTATTCTTTTTTATCAAATTTGACGATGCAAAGATACAAAATAATTCACAATTCATAATTCATAATTCATAATTATTTTCTACCTTTGCAGGCAAAACATGAAGAAATGAAGAAATTTATCACTTTTCTTATTCTCACATGCGCTTTTATCATAGCCCAAGCGCAATCTCCCAAGTACGAAGTTCGTGCCGTATGGCTCACCACTATCGGTGGTATAGACTGGCCCCATTCCTACCAGTCTGACGCCCAAAAACGAGAACTCATCCAGATACTGGACCAGTTGAAGAAGGCCGGCATCAATACCGTACTCGTTCAGACACGCGTTCGCGGCACCACTATCTATCCCTCGGCTATCGAACCTTGGGATGGCTGCATCACGGGCACACCTGGCCGCAAGGCATCCTACGACCCGCTGCAGCTCTGTATCGACGAGTGCCACAAGCGCGGCATGGAGTGTCATGCATGGGTAGTGACCATACCTGTTGGCAAATGGAACAAGTTGGGTTGCAAACAGTTGCGACAGAAGTATCCCAAGCTCATCAAAAAGATTGGTGACGATGGATACATGGATCCTGAGCAATCCCAGACAGGCGATTATATTGCATCTATCTGCAAGGAAATCGTGACCAACTATGATGTTGACGGCATCCACCTGGATTATATCCGCTATCCCGAGACTTGGAAAATCAAGGTGAGCCGTCCGCAGGGTCGCGAGTATATCACCAGCATTGTCCGCAAAATTAATAAGGTGGTCAAGACAGAGAAACCTTGGGTCAAACTTACCTGTTCGCCTATTGGCAAATATGATGACCTGCGCCGCTATCGAGCCGGAGGCTGGAATGCCCGCACCACAGTATGCCAAGATGCCCAAGCCTGGCTTCGCGACGGATTGATGGACGGCCTGTTCCCCATGATGTATTTCCAAGGAAACAATTTCTTCCCCTTTGCTATCGACTGGCAGGAACAAAGTGCCGGACGCCCCGTGGTGCCTGGACTTGGCATTTATTTCCTCGACCCTCGCGAAGGAAAGTGGACGCTCGACCAAGTGGTGCGCCAGATGAATGTCAGTCGCCAGTTGGGCATGGGCCATTGCTTCTTCCGCTCTAAGTTCTTTACCGACAACGTAAAGGGCATCTACGATTTCACAGTACGCTTCAACCAGACACCAGCCCTCGTGCCTCCCATGCTGTGGACC
>Ga0265299_10001452_pt1 | contig 27005 bp, 14 predicted proteins | sample AusTroGonzalo_MG_4_FD_193485 | JGI IMG/M metagenome (GOLD analysis project Ga0265299, IMG submission 193485) | Bovine rumen microbial communities from tropical cattle in Woodstock, Queensland, Australia - Gonzalo_02 | ecosystem: Host-associated > Mammals > Digestive system > Stomach > Rumen ... | reverse complement strand
TACACGTGGCAGGGTACCACCTACACGCAGTCGGGCGACTACACGCGCACGCTCACCAATGCGGCGGGCTGCGACAGCGTGGTGACGCTGCATTTGACGATTAACAAGCCTTCCACGGGTTCCGTCAGTGCGGTGGCCTGCAACAGCTACACGTGGCAGGGTACCACCTACACGCAGTCGGGCGACTATACGCGCACGCTCACCAATGCGGCGGGTTGCGACAGCGTGGTGACGCTGCATTTGACGATCAACAAGTCCTCCACGGGTTCCGTCAGTGCGGTGGCCTGCAACAGCTACACGTGGCAGGGCACCACCTACACGCAGTCGGGCGACTACACGCGCACGCTCACCAATGCGGCGGGTTGCGACAGCGTGGTGACGCTTCATCTGACGATCAACAAGCCTTCCACGGGTTCCGTCAGTGCGGTGGCCTGCAACAGCTATACATGGCAGGGCACCACCTACACCCAGTCGGGTGATTATACGCGCACGCTCACAAATGCGGCGGGTTGTGACAGTGTGGTGACGCTGCAGCTGACGATCAACAAGCCTTCCACGGGTTCTGTCACCGCTGTGGCGTGCAACAGCTATACGTGGCAGGGCACCACCTACACGCAGTCGGGCAACTACACGCGCACGCTCACCAATGCGGCGGGCTGTGACAGTGTGGTGACGCTGCATCTGACGATCAACAAGTCCTCCACGGGTTCCGTCAATGCTGTAGCCTGCAACAGCTACACATGGCAGGGCACCACCTACACCCAGTCGGGTGATTATACGCGCACGCTCACCAATGCGGCGGGTTGTGACAGTGTGGTGACGCTGCACTTAACAATCAACAAGCCTTCCACGGGTTCCGTCAGTGCGGTGGCCTGCAACAGCTACACGTGGCAGGGCACCACCTACACACAGTCTGGCGATTATACGCGCACGCTCACCAATGCGGTTGGCTGCGACAGCGTAGTGACGTTGCATTTGACGATAAGTTCCGCCTATCATACAAATTTGAACATATATGCCTGCAACACCTACGAATGGCATGGCGTGACGTATTCGCAGAGCGGCGACTATTCCCGGACCTTCACGGCGGCCAATGGTTGTGACTCCATCGTGACGCTGCATTTGACGATAAGCTCCGCGTATCACACAGATTTGGACGTGTCTGCCTGCAACACCTACGAATGGCATGGCGTGTCGTATTCGCAGAGCGGCGACTATGCACGGACCTTCACGGCGGCTAATGGTTGCGACAGTGTGGTGACGCTGCATTTGACCATCAATCAACCTACCACAGGGGACACCACCGCAATCGCCTGCGGCAGCTTTGTCTGGCATGGGAATAACTACACGCAGTCTGGCAGTTATCCGCTAACGCTTACGAACGTGACGGGTTGCGACAGCGTGGTGACGCTCCATTTGACCATCAACCAGCCTACCACAGGAGACACCACCGTAATCGCCTGCGGCAGTTTTGTCTGGCATGGGAATAGCTACACGCAGTCTGGCAGTTATCCGCTAACGCTTACGAACGTGACGGGTTGCGACAGCGTGGTGACGCTGCATTTGGCGGTCAACCACGGTAATTATACTGTTGAGAAAGTGGATACTTGCGGTACGGGGTATTTGTGGGAAACGAACGGACAAACATACAATCAGTCAGGTACTTATATCCATTATAGCAATAATGCGAATACCTGTCAAGACACCACCGTTTTGGTCCTTACGTTGCATCAAGCTGCCGTTACGGTGTTTTCTGCTCAGATATGCGAAGGTAGTGTCTATAACCAGAATGGTTTCAATGTTTCCGAGGCTGGCGATTATTACCAGAACAGGTACACAGTTCATGGCTGCGACAGCACGGTCATCCTGCATTTGACGGTGGCCGACGATGCTGTCACGAATATTTCCGACAAGATTTGCGAAGGGACGAATTATACGGCCAATGGCTTCGAGATCATAGCTCCCGGGGTGGGGCTTCATGAGTACAGAGACACCATCCACCGTCAAGGGGCTTGCGACAGTATTGTGATTCTCCACTTGACCGTGAACCAGACAACATCCGGCGACACCTCCGCCGTGGCTTGCGACAACTTCATGTGGCACGGTACGACTTACACGGAGTCTGGCTCCTACCTGTTCCATCAAACAAACGCTGCAGGTTGTGATTCGGTTGTGACGTTGCAGTTGACGATCAACCACTCAAGCACTGGCGACACCATCGCAATCGCATGTGACAGCTTTGTCTGGCACGGCACTACCTATACGGAATCCGGCAATTATACCTCCTATCTGACCAATGCTGCTGGCTGCGACTCTATCGTAACGTTGCATTTGACCATAACCCAATCGTCCATAGGTGACACCACCGCAATTGCCTGCGACAGTTTCACCTGGCACGGCACCACCTATACGGAATCCGGCAATTATACGTCCTATCAGACCAACGTCAGTGGTTGCGACTCGATAGTGACGTTGCATTTGACGATTAACCACTCGAATACTGGCGATACTGTCGCCACTGCTTGTGACAGCTTCACTTGGCAAGGCACGACCTATACGGAGTCCGGGGATTATCTCTCCCATCAGACCAATGCCGCCGGCTGTGACTCTTTGGTGACACTCCACTTGACACTCCACAATCCTGTTCATACTGCCATCACCGAGACTGCTTGTAACAGCTTTGTCTGGAATGACACAACCTATTTGCAGAGCGGTACGTACACGTACAGTCATGCCGATGCGAACGGCTGCACGCAGGTCGATACACTGCATCTGACCATCAACAACCCGGTTCACACCTCCATTACAGAAACCGCTTGCAATAGCTTTGTGTGGAACGGCTCAACCTACATGCAGAGCGGTACGTACACGTACAGTCACCCGGATGTCAATGGCTGCACGCAGGTTGATACGCTGCATCTGACGATCCATAACCCAGTTCATACCACCGTCACTGAGATTACATGCGGGAGTTTTGTATGGAATGGCGTAACCTACACGCAGAGCGGTACCTACACGTACAGTCACCCGGATGCCAACGGCTGTACGCAGGTCGATACGCTGCATCTGACGATTAACAATCCAGTACATGCCAGCGTCACCGAGACCGCTTGCGAGAGTTTCGTGTGGAATGGCGTAACTTACACGCAGAGTGGCACCTACACGTACGGTCACCCGGATGCGAACGGCTGCACACAGGTGGACACGCTGCACCTGACGATAAACAACCCCGTGCACACCACGGTCACTGAGGTCGCTTGCGAGAGCTATGTCTGGAACGGCATGACCTTCACGCAGAGTGGCACCTACACGTACAGTCACCTGGATGCGAACGGCTGCACGCAGGTTGATACGCTGCACCTGACGATAAACAACCCCGTGCACACCACGGTCACTGAGGTCGCTTGCGAGAGCTATGTCTGGAACGGCATGACCTTCACGCAGAGTGGCACCTACACGTACAGTCACCCGGATGCGAACGGCTGCACGCAGGTTGATACGTTGCATCTGACGGTCAATCACGCGGTGCATGCGGCTGTCACCGAAACCGTTTGCGAGAGTTACATGTGGAACGGCACAACTTACACGCAGAGCGGTACCTACACGTACAGTCACCCGGATGCGAACGGCTGCACGCAGGTTGATACGTTGCATCTGACGGTCAATCACGCGGTGCATGCGGCTGTCACCGAAACCGTTTGCGAGAGCTTTGTGTGGAACGGCGTAACCTACACGCAGAGCGGTAACTACACGTACAGTCACCCGGATGCGAACGGCTGCACGCAGGTTGATACGTTGCATCTGACGGTCAATCACGCGGTGCATGCGGCTGTTACCGAAACCGCTTGCGAGAGCTTTGTGTGGAACGGTGTAACTTACACGCAGAGCGGCACTTACATGTACGGTCACCCGGATGCGAACGGCTGCACACAGGTGGATACGCTGCATTTGACGGTCAACAAACCTGTGCATACAGCTGTCACCGAGACCGCTTGCGAGAGTTACGTGTGGAATGGCGTAACCTACACGCAGAGCGGACATTACACGTACAGTCACCCGGATGCCAACGGTTGCACACAGGTGGACACGCTGCATTTGACTATCAACAACCCCGTGCACACCACCATCACCGAGACCGCTTGCGAGATCTTTGTATGGAATGGTATAACCTGTACCCAGAGTGGACATTACACATATAGTCACATGGATGCGAACGGCTGCACGCAGGTCGATACACTGCATCTGACGGTCAACCATCCGATGCATACCTCCGTCACCGAGACCGCTTGCGAGAGCTTTGCATGGAATGGTACAACTTACACCCAGAGTGGTAATTACACGTATGGTCACGCCGATGTGAACGGTTGCACACAGGTGGATACGCTTCACCTGACAGTCAACCATCCTGTGCATACTGCCGTCACTGAGATTGCATGTGAGAGTTTTGTGTGGAACGGAACAACCTACACACAGAGCGGCACCTACACGTACGGCCACACCGACGCGAACGGTTGCACGCAGGTGGATTCGTTACACCTGACGATTAACAATCCAGTACATGCCACGGTTACCGAGACTGCTTGCGAGAGTTTTGTGTGGAACGGTACAATCTACACACAGAGCGGAACTTACACGTACAGCCATACCGATGCAAACGGTTGCACGCAGGTGGATACGCTGCACCTGACGGTCAACCATCCAGTGCATCTTGCCGTTTCTGAGATTGCATGTGAGAGTTTTGTTTGGAATGGTATAATCTACACACAGAGCGGTAATTACACCTACAGTCACGCTGATGCGAACGGTTGTACACAGGTGGATACGCTTCACCTGACGGTCAACTATCCGGTGCATACCGCCGTCACCGAGATTGTATGCGAGAGTTTTGTGTGGAACGGCACAACCTACACACAGAGTGGTACTTACACGTATAGTCACGCCGATGCTAACGGTTGCACGCAGGTGGATACGTTGCATTTGACGGTCAACCATCCAGTGCATACCGCCGTTATTGAGACCGCTTGCGAGAGCTTCGTGTGGAACGGCACAACCTATACGCAAAGCGGTGACTACACGTATAGCCACACTGACGCGAATGGCTGCATTCAGGTGGATACGTTGCATTTGACGGTCAACCATCCGGTGCATGCCGCGGTCACCGAGATTGCATGCGAGAACTTTACGTGGAATGGCACGACCTACGCGCAAAGCGGTAATTACACATACAGCCACGCCGATGCGAATGGTTGCACGCAGGTGGATACACTGCATCTCACGATTGTGGAAGCCCCCTCACTGCAGGCCATTTCCGGTGAGACGGAGTTGTGTATCAACCAGTTTGCGACCTACTATTATAATGTTTCGGATCCTGACTACCATTACCGGTGGTTCAAGGACAATGCGTTGTGGGCGGAGAATGTGCCGCATGTGACGCTGCATGAAATGGGCGAGGGGAGTGTGCTGCTGACGATGCAGGTGGCTGACAATCAGTATGGTTGTATGGCCGACACTTCGCTGACCGTCCAGGTGCTGAACCGCGTTGCGCCCGACACGACGGAGATTCTTCGCAAGGCCAACACGAACATGTTGGTTTGTGCCCCCGTCACTTCCGAATACGGACAGGTGCATTACCGTTGGGGCTACACGGATATCAACACGGGTAGCGAGACGACAATTCCCGGTGACCAGAACTATTGCCTCTACGACTTCGGTATTGATACCCTGTCGTATCGCTATTGGGTGGAGACTTATCTGTCGGGGTCCATTGGCGAGGGCTGCGACAACCGCTCCTACTACGGTCATGGGGTGATAACCTCCACGTCCGATTATGATGCCAATGTTGTAGAAGCATATATGTCGAACAACCGCATCGTATTGTATGTCAATGTTTTGTCTCCGAACCGCATTACGGCCACATTGTACGACGTGAACGGCAAGCATCTGCTTATGCGCGACTACGGCACTGCGGAGACGGTGTCGGATATCATCCCCGTGTCGTTCGCCCCTGGCGTCTATTTCCTGAAAGTTATGGTGGGTAATCAATTGTATGCGTTCAAGTTGTTGAAGATTTGAAAAAAATAGCATTATAAGTATTGTAGCCGAGTATTTTTTTTATTTTTGCAACTTGTTTCCGGTCGGGAAGCAGGGTAGGGGATTGCGTGTGCGAAGCCGGCTCGGATAAATCCATTGATGCTGATGATAAATAATTGAATATTAACAATATGGAAGAAGAAAAAACTACGATTGAACAACCCGAAAACGAAATCAAGCTTCCCGAAAACGCGTATCGGGAACTCAAAGAGGGCGAAGAATATAAGCCCATCCTGCTGAGCGACAAGAAGTATCCCGAACTGAACGCCTGGACTATCTTCTGGGGAATCCTGATGGCGGTCATATTCTCCGCCGCGACAGCCTATTCCGGACTGCGTTTCGGTCAGGTCTTCGAGGCTGCCATCCCGATTGCCATCATCGCTGTGGGTATCTCCACGATCGCCAAACGCAAGAGTCCGCTGTCCGAAAATGTGCTTATCCAGTCTATCGGCGCGAGTTCCGGCGTGATTGTGGCGGGTGCCATCTTCACCTTGCCGGCCATCTATATTATCAAGGAAACCAACCCTGTGGCGGGTGCTGAGATTCAGGTCAATTTCTTCCAGATCTTCATGTCGTCGCTGCTTGGCGGCTTCCTCGGCATCCTGTTTCTGATTCCCTTCCGCAAGTACTTCGTCTCCGACATGCACGGCAAGTACCCCTTTCCGGAAGCCACTGCCACCACCGAGATCATTGTCTCGGGCGCGAAGGGCGGAAACCAAGCCAAGTTGCTGTTGATCAGTGGTTTAGTGGGCGGTCTCTATGACTTCCTGATGACCACTTTCCACTTTTGGGCTGACACCATCTCCACTCGCATGACGGGCTGGGGTGAGCAGTTGGCCATGAACCATAAGTTCGTTTTCAAGATGAGCGCCGAGTCCATTCTGTTGGGTACGGGTTATCTGATCGGTCTCAAATATGCCGCCATCATCTGTGCCGGTTCCGCCCTCTCTTGGTGGGTTTTGACCCCGCTGTTGGGTCACTATGGCATGATTGAGGTCGATGGCGTGGCAACGGCCATGAGCACTCTCGATCCTGATTTGATCTTCTCAGGCTATGTACGTTACATCGGCATCGGAGGTATCGCCATGGCGGGTATCCTCGGCGTGATCAAGTCCGCAGGTGTCATCAAGAAATCCATCGGGGTGGCAGTGAAAGCAGGCAAGGCTGCCGGCGCGAAGAGCGAGGTGGTGCGCACGCAACGCGACCTCTCCATGAAAATCATACTCTTCGGCTTCTTGGCTGTCATCGTGATGATGATCCTCTTCTTCTTCCTCGGAGGTATGCAGATGAACCTACAGCAAGTGCTTGTGGCCCTGTTGGTGGTCTTCCTCTTCGCTTTCCTGTTTACTACCGTCGCAGCCACGGCCATCGCCACGGTCGGAACCAACCCGGTTTCCGGCATGACGATGATGACGCTGATCCTCAGCTCTTTCATCCTCGCTTCTGTAGGCTTGAGCGGTGCCACGGGCATCATCACCGCATTGGTGGTGGGTGGCATCGTCTGCTCCGCGCTCTCCATGGCCGGCGGCTTCATCACCGACTTGAAAGTTGGTTACTGGATCGGAACCTCGCCGTTCAAACAGCAGGCCTTCAAGTTCGTGGGCACGTTCGTGTCCGCATTGACGGTCGGTGCAGTCATCATGCTGCTTTCCAAGACGTACGGATATACGGGTGAGAACGCCCTGGTTGCTCCGCAGGCCAACGCCATGGCGGCCATCATAGAGCCGATGATGTATGGCGGTTCCACCCCGTGGATTCTCTACATCGTGGGTGCCGTGCTGGCCATCCTGTTGGATGTCATCGGTGTCCCTGCACTGGCCTTCTCCCTCGGTATGTTCATCCCGCTGCAGCTCAACCTGCCGTTGCTCGTGGGCGGCTTTCTCGCTTGGTTCGTGAAGACCCGCAGCAAAGATGAGGTCGTCAACAAGTTGCGTGCTGAAAAGGGTACGCTCCTCGCCTCCGGTTTGCTTGCCGGTGGTGCCATCATGGGAGTCCTCAGCGCCATCCTCAAATACGCCGGCGTCGAACCCACCTTCATGGCCGACTATATCGGTTCGCCGATGTACAACATCCTCGCCATCGTGATGTTCGTCGGACTGTGCTGCTACCTTGTCATCCACGCCACCCACACCGAGAAACAATGACTAACCCTGTAGAGACGCGCCATGGCACGTCTCTACACTCCCAATAACCCAATAACCCAATAACCCATTAACCTATTAACCTATTAACCTATTAACCCTTAAACTATGCATATAGCCGTCGCCGGAAATATTGGATCCGGAAAAACAACCTTAACAGGAATGCTGGCCAAGCACTATGGCTGGGACGCCCTCTACGAAAGTGTGGAAGACAATCCCTACCTTGCCAGCTTCTACCAGGATATGCAACGCTGGTCGTTCAATATCCAGATCTATTTTTTGAACAGCCGCTTCCGTCAGGTGCTCGATATCCGTCAACGCAAGAAAGACGTGATTCAAGACCGCACCATCTATGAGGATGCGTACATTTTCGCCCCCAACCTGCATCGGATGGAGTTGATGGCCTCCCGCGATTTCGAGAACTACGCCTCGCTCTTCGAGCTGATGAAGAAGTTCCTGCAACCGCCGGATCTGCTCATCTACCTCAAGGCCGACGTGGAGACGCTCATCTCGCAGATCCTGAAGCGCGGACGCGCCTACGAGGGCGACATCAGTCTTTCCTACTTGGAGAATCTTAACAAACTGTATAACAACTGGATAGATGGTTATACGGACGGGAAGCTTCTCGTGGTGGATGTCAACAAGTTGAAATTCGCCGAGCGGCCCGAGGATTTCGGGGTGATCATTGAGAAGATTGACACGGAATTGTACGGTCTTTTCAAATAACCCTGTTCTGTAGAGACGTTTCATGAAACGTCTCTACACGGATAAACGTCTCAACAACGGAAAAAAACACGAACCTTTATGCGAAATTTCAACGTTTTCGGCATCATTCCCGCCCGTTATGCCTCTTCGCGTTTCCCAGGCAAGCCCTTGGCGCTGATCAATGGAAAGCCGATGGTGCAGTGGGTGTATGAGCGCGTGCAATCCTCTGAGGTCAAGGAACTTGCAGTGGCCACGGACGATGCGCGCATCGCGGATTGTGTACGAAACTTCGGCGGCAGGGTGGTGATGACCTCTCCCGACCACGCTTCCGGCACCGACCGTTGCGGCGAGGCGGCTCTTGCCATGCATCCTGCGGATAACGATGTGGTAATCAATATCCAAGGCGACGAACCGCTGATTTCCCCGAAGGAAATCCACCTGCTGGCCAGTGCTTTCGAGGATCCTTCCGTGCAGATTGCCACGTTGGTGAATCCGTTCAACGACGAGAAGCTGCTGAACGACCCGAATGTGGTGAAGGTGGTCAAGGCGAAGAATGGCAAGGTGCTCTATTTCAGTCGTTTGTCGATTCCATACTTGCGGGAAGGCGCGACACCTCCAACGTGGTATTACCGCCACATAGGGGTCTATGCCTACCGCTACGGTGTACTTAGACAAATTGTGCAGCTCCAGACCTCGGCGTTGGAGAACAGCGAAAAGCTCGAACAACTCCGCTGGCTCGAAAACGGCTACACCATCTGCGCATTGGAATGCGACTACCAAGGAATCGGAGTGGACACGCCCGAAGACCTGTTGCGAATTCAGAATTCAGAATTATGAATTATGAATCTTGAATGTAGAATAACCTAATATGCAACGAACAAAAGGAATTCGATACAAATACTAATCACTGTTCACAAAACAATTCAATAAACGACAACCATTATCGATGATCAATTACATACTTAAAACCCTTCAACAAGAGGATCACGTTTTCATTGAACGGTTGGGCGCATTCAGAACACAATTGTGTCATGCCGCGATTGAGGGCGATGTGGTTCAACCGCCTCATTACGAGGTGGTTTTCTCGCAAACCGACAGTGAGGAAAACAATTTCGCGCTGGCCGACCAGATCAGTCGCGACAAACAGTGCCTCTTCACGGAAGCGAACGAGCAGATCACCGCTTGGGTGGACCAATTGTTGTCCGCGCTGCAGCACAACAAGTCGGTCACCTACGAGGATTTCGGCACCTTCATGCTCGACAAGAAGGGGAGCATCTCCTTCGAAAGCGCGTACGTCCCGCAGCTGAACGGGCTGTTCGAGGGGATGGAATCCATTGAGCTTAAACGGTTTGCCGCTGTCGTCCCGCTCGTTGAACCCGAACCTGAACCGGAAACCACGCCCGAACCGGTCGTTGAAAAGGTTATTGAATCAGAATCCGAACCCGTAGAGACGTTTCATGAAACGTCTCTGCAATCGGAACATGAAACAGAAACCGTGGTACAACCCGAACCGGAAATCACGCCCGAACCGGTCGTCGAAGAGGTCGTTGAACCCGAACCTGTGGTGGAACCTGAACCGGAAACCACGCCCGAACCGGTAGAGACGTTTCAGGAAACGTCTCTACAACCGGAACCTGAACCCGAACCCATCGTTGAACCTGATGACGACGACGATGATGACGATGAGGAGGAATATGAAGATGACGATGAACCCGAAAAGAAAAAGCGTCATCTGGCATGGTTGTGGATCATCTTGCTGCTGCTCGTTGTCTTGGGTGCGCTTGGCTATATATTCAGAGACAAGCTGATGGGCTATTATCAACAGTGGAAAGAGAAAAAACAACAGGTGGAGCAGGTTGTTGAGACGCAAGAGACCCCTGAGGCGACAGCTACGATTGAAGAGGTTGTTGAACCAATTGAATCGGAGGAAGAATCTCAGGAAGTGGTAGAAGAATCTGAACCAGAAGTGTTTATGCCGGAAGTCGTCAAGCACTCCTCCGACGGCAACTACGACTATATCCGTTTCGAGAAGGGACACTATTATGCCATTGCAGGAAGTTTCCCCAACGAGAGCGATGTGTTGCGCCATATCCGGCAGAAGAAACTGGATCAGTATTCGCCTAAGATCCTGACTCAGGACGGTGTGAAAAACCTCCGTGTTTGCATCGGTGTGTTTGACACGGAAGAGGAGGCGGAGAGCTTTGCGAAAGGCGTCAATTCGTCGTATTGGGTGCTTAAATAGGTTAAAGGTTAAAGGTTAATGGTTAGATGTCAAGAATCAATATTGTTTTTAATATAAAATCGCATATTCCGAACACGATCACGTGTTTGAACCTCGTGTGCGGATGCTTTTCCATCATTTCTTCGTTGCACGGCAACCTCACGTTTGCTGCGATATGGATTGTGACGGCCGCCATTTTCGACTTCTGCGACGGCCTGAGCGCCCGTTTGCTGAAGGTGACCTCGGCCATCGGCAAGGAGTTGGACTCCCTCGCCGATGTTGTCTCTTTTGGCGTGGCGCCCACAATGATTGTCTATAAGTGGTTGAACATCTGTTTCTTGCAAATCACCCCGGCCCTCCAGACCCCGTTCGTCTCTTATCTGACCTACCTTGTGTTTCTGGTTCCGGCGCTTTCTGCCGTGCGCCTTGCGAAGTTCAACCTCGACACGAAGCAGACCGAGAATTTCATTGGGATGCCCACACCCGCCAACGCCCTCTTCCTAGGATTCATCCCTGCCGCCTCCGAACACGTCTCTATGCTGCACAACTACTGGGTGGTGCTGTTTTTCGCCATCTTTTTTGCCATCCTTCTGGTCAGCAACATCAACATGGTCTCGCTGAAATTCAAGAGCTTCAAGTTCACAAAGATGAACATCGCCCGCTACCTGATTCTTGCAATAGGCATCATCTTGTTCATAATCTTCAGGTTAGGGGCATTCCCGCTGATTATCTTCGGCTATCTGCTCGTATCCATTTTTTATCATACCTTAACGAATTTGGAAGTCTTATGAAATATCAATCACTGGCATTGTATTGCGGATCTTCCGCAGGAAACAACCCGGTATATGCCCGCGAGGCGGCCCGTTTCGGCAAAATGTGCGCCCAAAAGTCGCTGACCCTTTACTATGGCGGCGGTTCCATCGGTCTGATGGGCGCGGCGGCCGAAGCTTGCCTGTCGAAGGGAGGTCGCGTCATCGGTGTCGCCCCCGACTTTTTCACCCAAGGCGAGGTCTTGGCCACCAATCTTACCGAGATGATCATGGTCAAAACGATGAGCGAGCGAAAGCAACTCTTGGAGGAGAAGTCCGACGCCTTTGTGATTTTCCCCGGCAGCTACGGCACCATGGACGAACTTTTCGAGATGGTCACCGATGCGCAGTTGGGGATGCATGCCAAACCCATCGTCATTTATAACTATATGGGTTACTACGATTTCCTCATCAAGCAGTTGGACAAATTCATGGAAGAGGGCTTCCTGCGCCCGTTCCACCATTCGTTGCTGCTTCATGCTTCCGACTTGGAGGAGCTTTTCTACAAGCTGGACACTTACGAAAACACCAACGACCGTACTTGGTTAGATAAAATCCGTCACTAAAATCTTGACACTATGCAATTTAAGGATGTTTTGGTAGATGCTGCCTTCAAGCAGAAACTCATTGATCTTGCGCGGGAAGGGCGTTCGGCGCACGCGCAGTTCTTCCTTGCCCGCCCCGGCAGCCATGCATTGGCTCTTGCCGTCGCCCTTGGACAGTATGTTTGCTGCGAGAACCCCAACGAGCACGACTCCTGCGGCGAATGCCCGTCGTGCAAGCAGTTCGCCAAGCTTTCGCACCCCGATTTGCATCTCTATTTTCCGAATTGCACGACCAAATCCGTCAAAGAGAAGCCGGATTGCGCGCAATTGCTGCCGGAATTCAAGGAATATGTGCTGAAAAACGACTTTTTCGTCAATATCCATGACTGGCTGTTAACCCTTGATGGCGAGAACAAGCAGGCATCCATCAATTCCCGCGACTGTTCCGACATCCTGCGGCATAACAACACCCGCTCGCATCAGGACGGGTACAAGATTTACATCCTTTGGTGTGTGGACCGGTTGTATCACGCCGCCGCACCCAAGCTGCTGAAGACGTTGGAAGAGCCAGAACCCAATTCGTTGTTCATCCTCATCTCGGAAGAGCCTGACAAAATCCTGAACACCATTTTGTCGCGCACGCAATTGGTCAAGATCCCGCGTTTGGATGATGCGGATATTGCCCATAGACTCCTACTGTCTTACCCGGATCTTACCTCGGAAGAGGCATCCGACATCGCTGTTTTGGCGGACGGGGACTTCAGCAAGGCCATGCACATCGCCACCGACAACGAGGACCAAAGCGCCATGTTGGATCAATTCGAGACCTATTTTGAAAGCGTGGTCGCATACGCGCAGCGTAAACCGCTTGTCAACATAAACTACGAAGCCGTACAAGAGGTTATCGCGGATGTTACGGGCCGCGGGCGCGAGTATCAAAAACAGTTCCTATTGCTCGCGCTGCGCATGTTGCGGAACATCTTGATGCAGAACACCAGTCATCCGGAATTGCTGAAGGTGACCCATCGGGAACAATCTGTCCTTTCCAAATTCCAAGGTTGTATCCAGCTGAAAGCTGCTTCCCTTATGACCGCTCATTGTAACCAGGCGTTGTTCCATATCACCCGCAATGGTAATTCGTCGCTTATATTGACAGATCTCTATTTCCAATTGGCGACGGCGATTAACGGTTAATGGGTTAATGGGTTAATGGGTTAATGGGTTAATGGTACACAATAAAGGCACGGCTTTTGCGTTATGCGGTCGCTAATTTTATGAATATGAGACGTAATATCCTATTGTTTGTGTCGCTGTTTGTTTTCGGCGCTTTCCAACTCTCCCACGCGCAGGATGAAGCCGTTTGTACGGCGAAAGCACCTACGGAAGTGGTTGTCAACCAGCAGTTTCAATACACCGTAACCACTTCGGAGAAGGGGACGGTTTTAGATACGGATTTCGGGAAATTTGAGTTTGTGGGAGGACCCAGCATGGGCTCCAGCACCTCCATTTCCATCGCCAACGGCCATACCGAGCAGAGCACGCAATACACCTACACGTATGTGCTTTCCTGTTCGCGCGAAGGCACCTTCACCATCCCAGGAGTCTCCATCTCGGTTGACGGAAAGGTGCTCCGCAGCAATGCCGTGGAGGTGAAAGTGGTGAAGGCAGGAAAACAGTCGCAAAAAAATGAACCAGAGGATCAGTCCGGATTTTTCCATTTCGAATGGCCAGATTTCGGCTTTTTTGATAACGACTCACGTACCCAAAAACCGAAATCAAAATCGGAAAGCGTTGAATACAAGGATGATATCAAGAAGGAAGACATGTTTGTGAAGGCGGAGCTGTCTCAGGCGGAGGCGTGGCAGGGCGAAGCTGTCGTGGTCACCCATAAGCTGTACATCAAACAGGACATCCGGGGGTATGACATCGCCCGCGCCAACTATGCCGCCACCGATGCCCTTTGGCTTGACCGATTGGACAACAGCTACAGCGAGGAATCCACAGAAACCATCAAGGGACAACGTTACCACGTCTATACGATTCTCCAGACGGCTGCTTATCCGCTTAAGACGGGTAAGGTGACCATTCCGAAGCTTGACCTTATCGTACGCATCGGAGTGCCCGCCACCGTGAACAACCCGTTCTGGGGCACGATGACCACCACCCGCGCCAAGGATTTCCGGCTCACTGCCAACGAATTGTCTATCAAGGTGAAACCGCTTCCCGGTGCCCGCACGGACGGGAAAACCGAAATCGTGGGGCACTTCGATGTCTCCGCCTCGATGAACAAGTCGGAAGTCTCCGCCAATCAATCTGTTACGCTCACTGTGACGGTTTCCGGCAACGGGAATCTCCATCATATCGAGGCCAAAGACCTGAACCTTGATTTCCCGTCGGACTGTGACATTACCTATCCGCGTGTCAGTCAGCGTATTAGCGCGAAAGGTGGACTGGTAAGCGGTACCAAAACGTTTCAGTTCACGCTTATCCCGCGTTCCGAGGGCGAGTACTTTATCAATGGGGCTTCATTCACGTACTATGATGACGAGTCGCAGACCTACAAGACGGTCACCACCCAGGATTTCCGCCTTGACGTGAAACCCGGCCGCCAAGCTCCATCGCAGAACGACGACAATGATAATTCATCGTCGAAGCCGAAGGGAAAGGTTTATAAAATATAGCCTTAATCTTTCCGTACAATGGAAATATACGTGTAGATCGGGTAATGGTCGGAGACGGCTAAATCACGGCATACCGTGTATTGGAAATCGTTGAACTGCTTGTCGTGCGCGATATAATCGATGCGGTAAGCAGGGAAATTGCCGCCGATGTAGGTAGTGCCCGTGCCTTTGCCGCTGCTGCGGAAGGCATCCTTCAGGCCATGCATGATTTTGTTGTAGCTGAACGAGGCGGGCGAATCGTTGAAGTCGCCGCACAGGATGACGGGGTAGGGGCATTCGGCGATATGTGTCCGCACCGCTTTGGCTTGCCGCTGCCGTGCCACGTAAGCGGCCGAAATCTTGTTGGATAGCTTCTGGGCTTTGTTGTTGAAGGAGGAGTCGTGAGATGTTGCCCATAACGCCTTGCCCGTCTGATAATCCGTGCTGTCCAAGTGCATGGACGCCAGGTGGATGTTGTATATCCGCAGCGTGTCGCCGTTGAAACGGATGTCCACATACATGGACTTGTTGCTTGAGGAATCGGCCATTTCCACAAATCCACCACCCACAATCCTGTATTTGCTGAACACGGCCATGCCGAACTGATACCCTAACTTGTTCTTGTAGGGCAACATCACCCGGTGCGTCTTCTCGTTGTCCTTCACATTCAGCGCACTGAGAATGGCTTCTGTGGAGTTGAACCCCGACTTCCCGGTTTTGTCGTAGCTATATTCTTGGATGCAGAGGATGTCGGGTTGCTCGTTTTGCAGGAAGTGTACGACTTGGCGGTTTAGCGATTTCTGGTTCCCCTCGTAGATGTTGAACGCCTTGGCATTATAACTCATCACTTTCAGGCAGTTGACGCACACCTCCGGCTTGTCGATTCCACGGAACTGGAAATGCCGGTCTATATTGTTGACATTCAGCAGGATGAAAAGGACGGGGAGCAAAGCCCAACGGAAATCCACCACTAACCAGATAAGGGTAAGTGCGAAGCAAGTGATCAGCAGGTATGGGAAAAACAGTCCGCAATAGGCGATGATACTGGAAACGGAGGGGGGCAGTAGTTTGGCCAATAGGGAGAAAAAAAGGCCTATGGAAGCTATTACCGTGACGAGAATAAGCAGAAACTTGCCGAATTTCTTGAGCCGATTGCCTCTTTTCTTCGCCATGGTGGTTATTTTTGAGAATAATGGAACAAGATATCCTTCTCTTCCTGGCTCAGGGAAGCGTATCCTCCTTTTGAGATCTTATCCAGGATTTCGTCAATGCGTTCCTTCTCCGCCTGCTTGCGTGTGTTGAACTCCTCGTCACTGAGCGGACGGCCGCTCTCTTGTGAGACGTAATATTTTGACGAAGAAGAGGCCTTTTCACGTTTTTTGAAAGGCCATCTCCATTGTTGTCGGTTACTGTTGCCATTATTGCCCGTATAGTGGTAATAGGTCTGTTGCTGGTTTTGGCGGTCGTTGTGGCGCCAAAGCAGGATCAGCAGGACACCGAATACCATGCCGCCCAAATGCGCGAAATGCGCCACGCCGTCGGTCGTTCCCATCACCCCGTAGAGCAGCTCAATGCCGCCATAGAGCAATACCAGCCATTTGGCCTTGATGGGGAAAAGGAAGTAGATGTAAATCGGGGAGTTGGGGAATAACATGCCAAAGGCTAACAATACGCCGTAAACCGCGCCCGAAGCACCTATCAGTATGAAACTGTTCAGGTAATTGTCTTGGATGGTACTCGTGGCCGCCACCAATTCGTTCATCATTTCGGGACTTTGTTGAAGCACGTGGTAGTTGTTCTGCAGGGCACTTTGAAGTACTGCAACCTTGTTGTTCTCAACAAGATAACTGTAGGTGTCGAAGGAAGGAGCTTCGAGGAATTGGTTGAAAAGCGCCATTGTCGGACCGATTTCCACGAAGGTGATCACATAATGGGTGAGTGCGGCGCCGACACCGGTGATCAGGTAGAATATGAGGAACTTCCGGCTGCCCCAATAGTTTTCCACCGCCGCCCCGAACATCCACAGAGCGAACATGTTGAAGAACAGATGCATGAAATTCCCATGCATGAACATGTAGGTGATGAACTGCCATACGTGGAAGTCCGGCGCACTGAAATAGTGCAACCCTAACCACTTGTTCAAGTCGCAAATGCCCGCCCTCATGAATACAATCGTGGCGAAAAACAGCAGGGTGTTGATTATAAGAAGGTTCTTGACGCATTTGGGCAGGATGTTGAATCCTCCTATGCCGATTTGTCCGTTCATATTAGTGGGTTAATGGGTTAGTAGGTTAATGGGTTAGTAGGTTAATGGGTTAATGGGTTATTGCCGTTTGAAAAGCGGCTGCAAAAATACGCAAAAAAATTTACTTTTGCTGTCTAAAATTGCGGTATGCCTTACGAGATTCAACTTCCTGATAATAAGAGTCTTCAGATTCGAAAAATGCTGGTGGATTTTGTTCACAAGGGAGTGATTCTGCCCGTTACGGAGTCGGATGCGCATGATGTGCATGTCGTGAGGCGCGCATTGTGCGCGATACGCGTTACGCCGTCTCAACATTCACCGACGGTCATCGACGTGGAGGATTGCGGTGCGGCGTACCGTTTCCTGATGCCGCAGTTAGCCGCAACGAAGGGCGTCTGGCTGCTTACGGGAACGCCACGCCTGCTGCAACGCCCCATAGAACCGTTAGTGTCTGTTTTACAGGATATTGGGGCGGATATCCGCAGGGTGGAGAATGGATGGTTTATCCTTGGGAAATCCCTGCCGTCGTCCGTGGAGACGATGTGCACAACGTCTCTACATCAAAGGGAAAACGACCAAGGAACACATTGTGGATTGTCGTTGGCTATCGATGCCTCCCAATCCTCGCAGATGGCCTCCGCGTTGGTTTTGGCCGCTCCGCTGCTGAATCTCAAAACGCTACGGCTTGTGACAACAGACATTCCATCATTGTCATATCTGAAAATGACCTTGGCCTGCACCCGCAATTGGCCCGTGACCATTCCAGGAGTGTCTGTACCAAACACTCCAGTAGGTCTTCCCGGTGACTGGAGCGCCGCGCTGTTCTGGTTTGCCTACGCCTGCCTGCATCCGGGAGAGCACTTATCCCTGCATCCTCTTTCGTTAAACTCCATCCAAAGCGATTCGATTATATCACAGTGGTTCAAAATGTTAGGTGTTGTTACCGAAACCAATCATTCAAGTGTGATAATTCAGGCTCACCCGTTGAATAGCATGCCCAAACTGCTACTGGATGTGTGCGACAATCTTGATACGGTTCCGGTAATGGCTGCCTTGGCCGCGCTTCTGCCCGCCGACATCACGTTCCAAAATGTGCGCAATTTGCAATTTAAGGAATCAGACCGTTTGCATGCCTTGGCTTCTCAGCTAAGTCTATACGCGGACATAGAACTTACAGACAACATGTTACGGGTGATAGGGCGGGGAAAAGTGACCGTTGGAAAGCCGATTTTCGACACGTGTCACGATCACCGGCTGGCAATGGCCTTCCTGCTTTTCGGTCCGTCCGCCATACTCAATGACACCGATTGCTTGCGGAAATCCTATCCCGAACTTTTGCCTCAACTTGTTAAAATACAATAAGTTATTCGAGTTAAAAAAAGATTCAGCCGCGATGTTTTCGCGGCTGAATCTTTTTATAAGATAGTCGTGGGGGTTGCGGCTATTTCACAACGAGTTTCATTGTGCCGGCACGCCCGGAGGTCTCGTAGCGCACAAAGTAAACCCCGCTTGTCAGGAAGGAGATGTCGATGCTTTCGTTGGATGGGACATTGTTCTGAGCATGAACCAGTTGTCCTGTCACGGTGTAGATCTCCATTCTGTCGACAGTCAGTTCGGGCACATCGAGGTAAAAGTGGTCGGTGGCCGGATTGGGATAGAGCTTGACCGCGTCCATGGCATGGTCGTCGATGCCGTCCGGGTAGATCACCAGGACGGATTTCGGGTTCTGATAGGAGGCGTTGTAATTGCTTCCCACAGCTGTCCAGCTAGATGTTCCGTCGGGCTTGTAGTAGAGGGTCAGGTTATAGAAGCCGGGATCGGCGGTGATGATGCCGCTGAAATTGAATTGCGCGTTCCCGTTCGGGGCGACAGGAGCGGTGACGGGTATTTGCTGGATACTTTGTACAAGATCGCCGTCATTCGTTTCAAGGACAAGTCTGAGACTTCCGGTGAAAGCCGTACCTCCCAGGTTGATGACACTGGTGGAGACATACCCGATAGCATTCTTCTGCAGCGGGTTGGGCGTGTATAGAAAGTCTGCGAACATATTGAGGTCAACTTCGCCTACAGGCGGGGTGGAACCGCCGGTGACGGTGACCGAGACAGGGTTGTCATAGCCGAAATCGTCACCCACCAGTGTCCAGGTGTTTTCACCATTGGCTTGGTAATAGACCGCCAAATTGTAGGTGCCGGGCACTACCGTGACCGTGTTGCTGAACTGCAATGGATAGTAGGTCATCGAGTTCAGCGAACCGCTTGTTTGGCCAATGACTTGCGCTTCGGCATTGTCGGAGGTGAGCAGCACTACTTTGAAGGTTCCGCTGAATGTGCCGTCTCCGGCATTGGCCACGGTAGCGTTCACCGTAACGGTCTGGTTCTGCTGCATCGGGTTGGGCGTGAAGGTGATGTCCTCATACATAACAAGAGCAAAATCGTTCACAGGCGGGGTGGAGCCGCCGGTGACGGTGACCGAAACAGGGTTGTCGTGGCCGAAACCGCTGCTCACCAGCGTCCAAGTGCTCTCGCCGTTGGCTTGGTAGTACAACGCCATGTTGTAGGTGCCGGGCATCACCGAAACCGTGTTGCTGAACTGCAAGGCGTTGTAGGCCATTGTGTTGATCGAGCCGCTCTGTTGCCCGATGACCTGCGCTTCGGTGTTGCTGGCGGTGAGCAGGACCAGCTTGAAGTTTCCGTTGAAGGCACCGGTGCCGGTGTTGCCCACGCTGGTGTTCACGGTGACGGACTGGTTCTGCTGTATCGGGTTGGGCGTGTAGGTGATATCACCGTACATGACGAGGTTGAAATTGTTTACGGGCGGATTGGGGTCGGAACCCGAGCAGACGTACGGGAAAATGGCGTTGGTGACGGACAGCTCCCAAGAATCCGGGTATTCCCACCAGTCGCCGTCGTAATAGTCCCAAGCGGTGTTGGTGGCGGTGCCGTCCGTGGTACTCACCAGTCCGAAATAGCTCGTGGCATTGCTAATATCCAGACCGGCGAAGAAGTTGCCCGTAACAGCGATGGGACTGTCAAAGATGCATTCGTAGTCGCCAGCGGTGCCTCCAATAGCGGAAGAGATGGCGCTGAGCGTGACCGTCTTGCTGCCAAGCACGGCGCCGGGAGTCCCGTTGTTGTCGGCCCACACGGTGAAGGCGACGCTACCCTGAGTACCGTCCATAGCCCCGATGGTGATTTTCATTTTTTGGACAGATCCGCTGCCCGAATAGGTGAAATAGTCGGCCTTGGCCTCGTCGCCGTAAGTGTTGGTGCCGGAAACATAGCCGCCGCCAGTGACAGAATAGACGGTGGTCGTGCCGGGTAGCGGATAGTGCAGGTAGTTACAGCCAGTGGGATCGGGAGGGGTGGAACCTCCGGTGACGGTGACCGTGACGGGGTTGGGGTAGTTGAATCCGTTACCTACGAGAGTCCAAGTGCTCTGGCCGGTGGGTTGCGCATAAACCGCCATCTGGTAGGTACCTGCCGGTACGGTGATGTTGCCGCTGAACTGGAAATTGTAATAGGACATCGAGCTCAACGAGATGTTCGAATAGCCGATGACCTGCGCCTCGGTGTTGTTGGCCGAGAGCAGCGCCAGCTTGAGCGTGCCCGAATATGTGCTTGAGCCGGTGTTGGCCACACTTACTTCTACCGAAACGGTCTGGTTCTGCTGCAGCGGGTTGGGCGTGTAGGTGAAGTTGGAATAGACATCCAGGTCGGTATTGGTGACAGGGGTCGAAGACGGGCAGGTATAAGGGTGGATGGCGTGTGTGAGGGACACTCCCAAGTGGTTGGGGCTGCTATAGGGCAACCACTGGCCGTTGCTCGAGAGGCTCCATCCGGTGTTCACCGTGTCGCCGGCCGTGTTGGTGTAAATGCCGATGGCACTGTTTGCACTGGAAAAATCAATGCCGGCGAAAAAGTTTCCATTGACGGCGATGGGGTTGTCAAAGACACATTCGTAGTTGCCGCCAAGGTTCACGGCCGTGGTGTAGATGGTGCTGAGTGTGACGCTCTTGCTGCCGAGCACATTGCCGGGTGTCCCGTTGTTGTCGGCCCATACCGTAAAGATGATGCTACCGTTGACACCATCTATCGCCCCGAAGGTGACATTGAGACTCTCGACGGTGCCGCTACCGGAATAGGTGAAATAGTCGGCCTTGGCTGTCTCGCCGTAAACGTTGGTGCCCGCAACATAACCTCCGTTGTTCTGGAAGGTGTAGAAATTGAGCGTTCCAGGAAGCGGATAATGCAGATATAGGCAGTCGGAGGATGGCGTGCTGCCGTTATTCGGCACAGCCCCGAATATGGCTTCCTGATAGTATGAATAGTTGTAGTTTCCACCACCGGCGCCGCCTGTTCCCGGAGTGAGGCTGGTAAGGGCGAAATATCCGTCATACCATCCGCTCCAACCCCAGTTGAAGTGGAAATTGTTGGAGTTGTCGTAGCCGTCGCAAACGAAACAATGCCCGCCGTCTCCACTCTGGTCTGTTCCGGCATATATCACGGGATGCTGTTGGTCCAAATCGTTCTTCAACATCGAAATCCACTGTGAATTGGTGTAATACTGCTTCCACGCGCCATAGAGGGATGAGGAATATTTGAAATAATCTTTCAAAGCCGTTTCTGCACTGGGATAGTAGGGGTAAGAAGTCCCTGCGGTCCAGGCACCAGACCCTTCGGGAGTATAGACCATCTCAACAGCCACACCACAATGGTACATGAGCGTGGCCACGGCATTCTGCTGGGCAGCGGTGCCCGGATTGGTGCTGTAGTCGTTGAGCATGTTGGCCCAATCGTAGGTGGTGGCCCCGAAATTGGCGGAAAGCGTGCCGTAATTGTAAGTCCCGTCATTGCAGAGGTAGGAATGGCTTCCCGTTCCCGTGGTGGGCCAGTTGTAATATTTCATCATTTGTGCCATGGCCGTGGCCACGCAACCCACGTATGCTTTGTTGCTCCCTGTGCCGGGGCAGAGGTTGTTGTAGGGCGCGTCCTGGTCCCACGTGGTGGAGAGGAGCGGGCTGACAGCGGTGACGGACTGGGGCTCCATGGGCTGGTTGCCGGCACGAATATTGTTCCATTGCTCGGCAATCTCCGGCGTCGCCACCTCCCCGTTCAGCACGGCTGCTCTGATGGTGCCGTCGTAGAAGCCGAACCACGAACGGATGTTGTCCGGCAATCCGGTGCTTTTGCAGTTTGTCGTCCCTGAATAGCCGAGAATCGGGATGGCACAGTCGTCACCCGAAACCAGGACAAATCCGGGACCGTTCACATTGTTGAAGATGTAGAAATGTTCCACACCGACGCTTGGGGAGAGATTCTCGAAGACAGGCAAGGGCTGCCCGGGGAAATTCAGCCGATAGAATGTCTGGGCGAGACTTTTGGCCTCTGTTGAATCGACGGGGGCGGCCCATGTCACATTCGACATGAAGAAAACCGCAACCAAAAGAAATAAAATTCTTTTCATACCTTTATGTTTTTATATTATTAATTCCAAAAAATGATGGGTGTAGAGACGCAAAATTTTGCGTCTCTACACAATGATACCTATTGTACAACGAGTTTCAGTGTTCCGACACATTCGGATGTCTCGTATCGCACGAAATAAACCCCGCTACCTAAGAAGGAAACGTCGATATTTTCACCCGATAAAACATTTTTCTTCGTGTGGACCATTTTTCCTGTTGAAGTGAATATCTCGACTTTGTCTATGATTTGGTTTGGCGAGTCGAGGCAGAAATGGTCTTCAGCAGGATTGGGTCGGAGCTTGACCGCCTCCATGCCGTGGTCGTCGATGCTGTTCGGGTAAGCCACCAGGATGGATTTCGGATTCTGGTACGAGGGGTTGTAATTGCTGCCTACGGTCGTCCATGTAGAGCTGCCAGTGGGTTTGTAGTAAAGTGTCAGGTTATAAAATCCCGGGGCGGCGGTGATGTTGCCGCTGAAGTTGAATTGATTGTAGTTGTTGGAGGCGAGTGGTGTGTTGACGGGTATCTGCTGGATAGTCTGCACATGCTCGCCGTCGCTGGTCTCTATCGCAAGTCTGAGATTTCCGGTGAAAGTCGTATTCCCCATGTTGATGACACCGCAGGTGACGTATGCCACGGAATTCTGCTGTATCGGGTTGGGCGTGTAGAGGAAGTCGGTGAACATATTGAGACCGTCGCCACCCACGGGCGGGGTGGATCCGCCTGCAACGGTAACCGTGACCGGATTGGCATATCCGAGACCGTCACCCACGAGTTGCCAGACGCTTGTGCCGTCGGCCTGGTAGTACAAGGCCATCTGGTAAGTGCCGGCGGGGACCGTAACCGTGCCGCCGAATTGCAAGGGGAGGTAAATCATCGAGTTGATCGAGCCGCTTTGCAGTCCGAGGATTTGCGCTTCGGTGTTGTTGGCGGTGAGGAGCACTAACTTGAAGTTCCCGCTGAAGGCCCCGGTGCCGGCATTGCCCACACTGGTGCTCACCGTGACGGCTTGACCCTGCTGCATCGGGTTGGGCAAATAGGTGAAGTCTTCATACATGACCAGGTTGTAATCACCCACGTTGGGGTTGGGGGCGGTTACCGGACATACGTAGGGATGGATGGCGTGCGAGAGAGACATTCCCCAGGAACTGGAGCTGTTATAGGGCACCCATTGTCCATCGCTCTGCAATTCCCAACCGGTGTTCGAAGCGGCCCCGTCTTGGGTGGTTATTATGCCGATACCGCTGTTTGTGCCGGAAAAATCAACACCGGCAAAAAAGCTGCCTGAGACAGCAATGGGACTGTCGAAGACGCATTCATAGTTGAAACCGAGGTTCACGGAGGTGTTGTAAACGGTGCTGAGGGTGACGGTCTTGCTGCCGAGCACCGACCCCGGGGTTCCGTTGTTGTCCGCCCACACAGTGAAGACGAGGTTGCCGTTGACACCGTCAATGGCACCGAACGTGACATTGAGTTTTTCCACTGATCCGTTCCCGGAATAGGTGAAATAGTCGGCCTTGGCCAAGTCGCCGTAATAGTTGGTCCCAGAAACATAGCCGCCGCCGCTTTGCAGGACGTAGAAGTCGAGTGTTCCCGGAAGCGGGTAGTGCAGGTATTCACAGTCGTTGGGGTTTGGCGGGGTACCGCCACCGTTCGGCACGGCACCGAAAATGGCGTTCTGGTTGTACGAATAGTCGTAGCTGCCTCCACCGGCACCGCCAGAAGTGGGAGTGAGGTTGGAGAGGATAAAATAGCCGTCATACCAACCATTCCAACCCCAGTTGAAATGGAAATTGTTGGAGTTGTCATAGCCATCGCAAAGGAAGCAATGCCCGCCGCCCTGTCCGATTTGGTCAGTTCCGTCATATATCAAGGGATGGGCGTTGTCCAGATCGGACTTCAGCATGGAAATCCACTGCGCATCGGTATAATTTGCCTTGGCACGGCCTATGAGGGATGAGGAATAATCGAAATAATTCTTCAAGGCATCTTCCGCGGTGGGAAAATCGGGGAAAGAGCTGTTTGATATTTCGTAGTCCGTGACGTATGCTCCCGAGAAATTCGGCGTGTAGTACATATTGACGGCGACACCGCAATGGTAACAGAGCGTGGCCACGGCATTTTGTTGGATGACCGTGCCTGAGTTGGCGTTCTGATAGATATTCAGCATGTTGTTCCAATCGTAGGTGGTGGCTCCGAAATTGGCGGAAAGCGTTCCGTAATTGTAGGTGCCGTCGTTGCAGACGTAAGAATAGCTGCCTGTGCCCGTGGTGGGCCAGTTATAGTACTTCATGAGCTGCGCCATGGCAATGGCCACACAACCCACGAGGGCCTTGTTGGTGCCGCTGCCGGGACAGAGGTTGTTGTAAGGAGCGCTCTGATCCCAATTGGTGGAGATGAGCGGGCTGACAGCAGTGACGGACTGTGGCTCAGGCAGATTCCCAGTCCGTATGCTGTTCCACAGCTCGGCGATTTCCGGCGTTGCCACGGCCTCGTTTAAGATGGCCGCGCCGATGGTGCCGTCATAAAAACCGAACCACGAACGGATGTTCTCCGGCAATTGGCTGCCTTTGCAGTTGTTCGCACCGGAATAGCCGAGAATCGGGACGGCACAGTCGTCGCCCGAGACCAGCACGAAGCCAGGTCCATTTACATTGTTGAAAATGTAGAAGTGCTCCACACCGACGCTTTGTGACAAATTTTCAAAAACAGGCAGGGGTTGCCCGGGGAAACTCAGTCTCCAGAACGTTTGCGCGAGATTTTTGGCTTCTATCGAATCCACGGGCGAGGACCACGCCGGATGGGACATGATAAAAATCGAAATCAGAAGAAATATAAGTCTTTTCATACCTGTAGATATTTGATAATCAATATTTTATATTGTATTCATCTCATTTTTCCAAATGATAGAAATAAAGAGAATGAATAATAGAATTTAACCCGCAAAGATACATAAAATATTTCATCTATGTATTTTGATTCGTAAAAAATATACTTTTGTGCCAAGAATTGAATGGTTGGCAACCGTTTATCGACAACACTTTTCATAGGTCGCGATTGATATTTGTTTTTTTTTGTATTATTGTGGCAGAAATTAATCAGGGAAAATATGAAAAAAACAGATCATCCAGCCAAGAAAGTGGTGATGAAGAAATAAATTGTAGTCCTTTTGAATTGACTGTACACCCAAAAAGTTGAACTACATTGCCGGATTGATAAAATACTGGACTCAGATAAACGACGAGAACAAATTCCTGATGAGCATCACCGATGAAGAGTTGGAAAGTTATGTGAGCAGCATCAACACAAATGGTATTGCAGTGACAGAAAAGGGCTTGGTCGGGACATGGAACTGCTCATCATTGATGGACGAAATAAACCAATTTGAATTCCTGAAAGACCACACTTATTCATTCGTTTATAATAAAACAACTACGGCAAATATCAATTTCTCACAAGGAAAGCTGAATACAATCTATAAAGAAACCGGAACATGGGAATTGGAAGGGGACACGTTGATTACAATTCCTGACAGCGTTGATCTTGAAGTGGATGTCAGCAAGATGACCGTCCAGCCGGAAAGACAAGAGATGTTGGACCGTTGGGTTCAGAATTATAAAGAGGAGTATCTATCAGCCTATAAGAAGAGTATTAAGGAAGGCAATGCTCGGAGAGCGTGGCATGTCCGTCTTGATACCTCGCGCGACAAGATGGAACTGAAAATAGGCGAAAATGCCGTGTATTTCAAGCGGGAGAAGTGAGAGTTGTGTTGTTTGGAGATGAGGTAGAGACGCAAAATTTTGCGTCTCTACAGCTTCCGTGAAACCACGAAAGCAAGGTATATGACCGAAGCGTAAAGGATGGGCGCCATAACCACTAATGCATTCGCCATATAATCGAAAAAAGGAGAATGGTTGAATACCAAACAATTGTATATTGGTGCGGCCGGAAGCGTGCAGAGAAGCACTGTGTATGAAAAAACAGACTGCTCTGTGATCTCCCAGAGAATCGCTCCCGAAACACCGATCAGTAACAACGCTATGGGAAAAGCATACATCCAGCCGCTTTTCCGCTTTTTGCTCAACACCAGTGCAGGGCCAACACCACAAAACAGGGCTGCTATC
>Ga0265299_10001451_pt1 | contig 27012 bp, 23 predicted proteins | sample AusTroGonzalo_MG_4_FD_193485 | JGI IMG/M metagenome (GOLD analysis project Ga0265299, IMG submission 193485) | Bovine rumen microbial communities from tropical cattle in Woodstock, Queensland, Australia - Gonzalo_02 | ecosystem: Host-associated > Mammals > Digestive system > Stomach > Rumen ... | reverse complement strand
CCACTTACGGTAGTAATCTTATCATTAAGTTTCACATCACGGCCTGTCTTTGCCGTGGCCAAAACGAGAGTCATATTACAATTCTTCTGAGGAGTAAAGGTGATAGCCCCCTTGCTGTCGAGCTTTACCCCTTTTTTCAGATAAGTACCATCATAGGTTATCTTGCCATCACCATAAGCGGTGGTAGAACTAACGGAAAACATCGTATTTGAAGGTGCACCATCAAATGTACAGATAATGGTGCCCTCCTGTGGATCCGGATTGGGTATCGGATCTGGTGTGGGAGTTGGATCTTCCGTCACAGCGCCCATACCGCCATAGATTTTCACTAAAGAACTGCTATAGGCTTCCAATTTATTCGATAAATCAAGAATAACATCATAATTGGTATCCTCTGTCACATTATTAAAGGTGTACTGAAAATCACCATGTTCGCAACGTCCTGCACCATACCAACCTGTGACCACCATTGGTACATCCTGAGTAGCATTAGGTGTGTAGGTATAGAAATCTTCAGTAGTATCAAAGTTGTTATAACCAGTTCTCCCCTGAAGGGTAATCACATTGGCTGGGACCAGCTGTTCGCGATCAGCCACTACATAGGCATCAAAATGTTTGCTATAGGTCGTGTGACCATCGACATAGGGTTCAAAACTTTTCTGGCCTGTCATATAGTTGTCATAGGCTTTAATGATACCACCATCTTCACTTGAGAACGTTCCCTTCGTATCGGAACTCGAACCAACACCATTATGGATATCAGAACCCTGCATAGAAATAAGCATCGGATATTTGCAGTTGCGGAAGTAATTCTTCTCTACGAAAATACATGAACCTGTTGTAGCTCCAACACCATACTTTGCATTACCGTCGAAATAGTTGTTGTACACATGCAAGTGCTTCGATTTGCGAACTCGCGGATGACGAGAGTCGGAATGGTCATACCAATTATGACGATAGGTAACATAGTCTACCTCGTCGCCATTAGAATTAAGGTTACACTTTCCGCTATCCCAGAAATGGTTATCGCTGACTGTACAATAGAACGTGCCCTTCACATCAAAAGAGCCATCACCCTTGGCCTTGTCACCACCATGATTCTTTCCATAGAAAATATCAAGGTTGTGTCCCCAAACATGTTCATTATTCGTATCGAAGCTGATACCATCCTCTTCATGCATCATCACACCAAGATTTCGTAATTCTACATATCTACAGGAACGAACCAACACGCCAAAGCCATGGAAAGTTGCATCAGAACCGACTCCCTCAATAGTGAGGTTCAAGTTCTGTCCCTTACCTTTCACCTGCAGGCCGATGCTGCTACTACCCAATGTTGGCATATCAGACATCTTCAATAGTCCTATGATACGAATTGCCAAAGGACGCGTCTCAGCTCCCTTCTCATAAGCCTGAATAATACTTTGAATACCTGTGCGCGTCTCGTATTTATTACTGCCAACCTGCATATCCAAGGTAACGGTCTTAGCATTCTCTTTACTGACATAGACCACACGGGCATTCGTCTTCAACGTACCGTCATGATTATATGCGCCTATGCCTGCCGTAGCTTGATAATGGGCATAACCATCACGATTATAGTTCTTGACAACAAGACCTGAAACAGCATTAGCTCCAAACTCTACTTCAACACCATCGACAACAGGCACCACTTTCAAAGTATATTCTCCGGCTTTCAGTCCTATCGCATCTGCACGATTATAAGTACCATAACTACGGATAAGTTGATCATCTATACGTGTATAGTCTGCATATTGTCCTCCTCTCACATAGACATGATAAGAAGTAGCGTCAACATAATTGGCAAATTTAACATAGGCAGATTCAAGCCATCCTTGCGCATCCATAATCTGTACCCCCTGAGGATTCGAAAGTGCCTTGAAAAAAGAGATGTTTGACACGGAGCCATTGAATACGTCGTTCCCAGAGCCGACATTGACCGTTATGTTCCCTGTGGCCTGATTAAGATCAATAGCTGAAATATCTGTTGTATTATAGTATTTCTTGTCGCCCGACGTCAACATAATCTGTGTCTGATTCCTATTAAAATCGCGTGACACAGCATGGGTAACTACATCTTGAGCCTGTACTCCTATCATTGATAGAAGAGCACATATTGAAAAGAAAAAGCGCTTCATGGTGTTGTTTAACGTTTGACGAATTTGACGACCTGCTTACCAGCTTTCATCAGATAGACGCCTTTCTTTAGGGATGTCATCTTGAGGATGGTGAAATTATCAGAAGCATATGTTGTAAGAACTTGTTTGCCATCAGTATTATAGATTACAATCTCCGTACCAGGTTCCAACCCCTCTATAGAGAACGTTTTGTTAACTGGATTCTTGATAATACCGATAGACGTGAGATCTTCAGGTGTGAAAGACAGTTTGACATTTCCCATATCAGCCTTCTGAACACTCTGATCGCTGAAAGTCAGCACAGCATTATCGCCTTCAAAAGTGATGCGAGCAACCACTCTCTCTACCTTCTCACCATTGATAATTAATGTCTGCACTTTCTTTGCCTGAACTGTAAGAGCAAAAAACAACAGACAGGCCATAGTAAATAGTTTTAGATTCTTCATTTTGACATTTGATTTTAGTTTGTTATTGGAGTCATTTCAAATCATTTCATCGAGAAGCATGGAAGCCTTCCAGATTCTCGTATTTTCGGTTCATTAACCTTACATAAATATGACGGAGCCATAACGGATGAGCCAGCGTAAATAGCAATCCAACAGTTCCCAACACAATGTAGGCCGTTGTCTCATTGAATAGTAATACCAAAACGGCCACCAACACGAGTGGCGAGGCCATAGACAATAATTGAATAATTAGCTGAACACCATTCTCGACATTATTTTTACCAGTAATTTTCTGATTTAGGGGAATCGTCTGTTTGTTGAATACAGCCAATTGAAATAAAGTGAAAAACAGAAGTCCACTAGATAGTAACAGATAAGCCACTATCATCAGCATAGAGAACTTACCTGCAATGACAGCAGGCAGCATCAACAACATAGGAACAATAAGAATTGCCACATGGAAGTAATACTTCGCTTTGAGTAGAGAAAGTATATTCTCTTTATGGGTCATCAACAAATCAATATAATTGCCCTCTGGCCCCATAATCTTTATCAACGTGGTCATACTGTAGAGTCCGAAACAATAGAAGCACCAGAAGTTGAGCATCATCTTTCCATCATAAACAGACGTATAAGAGATTAGCAGCGTTAGCATAATAATAAGGGACAAACTCATAATGACACGCGAACGAATTGCCTTATTACGGAATATTGACTTGAGTTCTAACTTCAGATACTCACCCGTCTGCCCAAAGCGTTCCAAGAAAGTATACTGATAGACTTTTTTCATGGCCGCCTCTTTCTTGTCCAATTTCATAATTTCCTCGCGTACATAACGGAACTGCATCCAACGATTTACCCCGAACAGGACTGAGAGCAGTACGGCACAAAAAAGGAAAAAATACCACGTGGAGGTAAAATCACAAAGAAAATCCATCTGTTTGTCCATCCATTTCACATTGATAGCAACAGGTAACCAAAAGCCACCATATACCAAGACGGGTAATACCCACCATAAAATGGAACGGGCTGTCAACGTGCGTACAATCAGATAGAACTGACTATTGGCAAATGTCAACAAGATACCACAAAGGATAATTAACAGTACTGTTGCAAATGAGGCACCTCCACAAAACACAATGAAAGCATAAGGAAGATAGAGAGCTAGCCACACCCAGTTGTAACCCGTCAAAAGCGTGTTCATCAAAAATGTCTCGATGACAGAATGAAACGGCATAGGGAGCAGTAGGTAGGGCTTTACCATCATAGCGGGCGTCTGCTGAACAGCAAAACGAGAACCGAAATCAATAGCAAGCCACAGGGGCGACATTGCCAATATCATCGTGAATGTACGAGACTCACTTGCAGGCATTGCCAACATCGAGCCGAGGAATATCAAATAGATAGTCATCATTCCTGCACCGAAATACATCATGACTTTTGCCACGACATTCTGGTCAAAAGCCGGATTACGACGCAGGGCAAGACTATTCTGCTTTCGCAGCAGCAGGAGAAGGCGAAGACGGTTCATCTTATCTCAAATCAATGACCTCGGCAGATGGGAAATCCTTTGAATTAAAACGAAACTCTGAATCAGGCAGTTTCGATGCTACAAGATTACTAATTACAAAAGTGGTCCACTTCTGTTTCTGTAATAGTTTTACCTCTGTGGGATGATATGTCTTCTTATCTACGGTGATAAACATCTCCCTGACACGACGACTTTGATCTGTTGCCGTAAGGTGAACCTTGTACGACTTATCTGTCTGGGTCATGGTGTACTTGAACCCCTTCTTATACATATTCACGAAGTTATAGGGATTGAGTACTTGAAGCTGCGACTCTGAGGGATTGGCCACGTTGACCTCCTCTGTTTTTGACATGTAGGTCCAAAGGGTCTTTCCGTCAAACCACATTGTAGCCATCGGTGTGATAGCATGAAACATTTTACCTTTGACAGAAATCTTTCCGCTGGCATCACCATACTGGGCACTTGTCATTGAGAAATCAGCTTTTACACCATCACGGGCACTTACCTTTGCGGCACATTTGTCAAGTACCTCCTTGGCGTTTTGGGCCTGCACTGAAGTAAATGTAAACAGACCAAATACTATTAATAATGCAAATAAAATCCTTTTCATATCCTGAACAATTTTTAGTTATTTATCTTAAAGAACTCAACAGATTTTCAAGACTCATATCATCTTGAATCAGCACCTCACGAGGCTTAGAGCCATGAGCGGCACCTACAATACCGGCTTTTTCCAACTGGTCCATCAAACGACCGGCACGGTTATAGCCAATAGCGAACTTACGCTGAATCAAACTCGTTGAACCACTCTGCTCGTGAACAATCAGACGGGCAGCGTCATCAAACATCGGATCCAGATGACTCAAGTCGGCGTCATTACTGCCTGAAGACATTCCATCACTCTCGCTTACAGGTGGCTCTGGCAACTCATAAGGCTCCAAATAGCCCTGCTGCTGGGCAATAAACTGATTAATATTATCGACTTCAGGAGTATCAACGAAGGCACACTGTACACGCACAGGATCATTTCCCTGCAGATACAACATATCACCACGACCAATCAACTGTTGGGCCCCCATACGGTCAAGGATGGTCTTTGAGTCAATACCCTGACTCACCTTAAAAGCAATACGCGCAGGGAAGTTGGCTTTGATAGTACCCGTGATAATGTTCGTCGTAGGACGCTGGGTGGCAATGATCATGTGGATACCAACGGCACGTGCCTTCTGGGCAATACGTGCGATAGGCAACTCTATCTCCTTGCCAGCAGTCATTATCAAATCACCAAACTCGTCGATGACAACCACAATATATGGCATATATTTATGTCCCTTCTCAGGGTTCAGCTTGCGCGCAATAAACTTCTTATTATAGTCTTTGATATTTCTCTCGCCTGCAGCCATCAGCAACTCGTAGCGTGCATCCATCTCTACACAGAGACTCTGGAGCGTGCGAATCACCTTTGAAGTATCAGTAATGATAGGTGATGCATTATCATCGGGCACTTTTGCCAGGAAGTGGTTGGCAATCTTTGCATAGATAGAGAACTCCACCATTTTGGGGTCCACTAAAACGATTTTCATCTCTGCCGGGTGCTTCTTATATAATAAAGAGGTGAGGATAGCATTAAGACCTACAGACTTACCTTGACCAGTAGCACCTGCAACAAGAAGATGGGGAGCTTTTGCCAAGTCAAACATAAACACCTCATTAGTAATAGTCTTACCCATAGCACAAGGCAGTTCCATCGTTGTCTCCTGGAATTTCTTAGAGTTCAGGATAGACTCCATCGATACGATATTAGCTTTTGCATTAGGTACCTCAATACCAATGGTTCCCTTGCCTGGGATAGGTGCAATAATTCGAATACCCAGTGCCTTCAGGCTCAGAGCAATATCATCCTCCAAGTTACGAATCTTAGCAATACGCACACCCTGGGCTGGCGTAATCTCATACAATGTGATGGTAGGACCTACCGTGGCACGAATGGAAGAAATCTCAATGCCAAAGTTGCGCAGCACCTCAATGATACGATTTTTGTTGGCATTCTGTTCATCCATATCAATATAAGGTTTCCCATCACTTTCATATGTCTGCAAAAGGTCAAGAGTTGGATAATGATAGTTCTCCAAGTCACGCTTGGGGTCATAGGGTTCCATATTCTCCAAAGCCGTCACATTCTGTCCGTCAGCCTTCTCTTCCTCGTCTGCTACAACAATATCCATATCGGTATCATCCTGACCTTTTGTATCATCAGCAGGCTGGATGTTTTCTGTATCACCAATGACCACAGAATTATCATTAAACGTAGGTTCCTGATGGTCAAAAACAATTTCTTCTGCCATGGGATCGTCAAACACCTCAGGATCTTCCTCAGTCTGAATTAAATCCTCGTAAGAACTAGGCTGTTCTACGTCATCCTCTTTGGTGGTATTGGTAACCGTAAACTTAACCCTCTCCAGGAATTTCGTAGGATTCAGTATTTTGCGAATCCAGATAATGGTCTGGTTACTAACATATCCCAGGAAACATAAAGCCACCAAAGCAAGAAGAGCTACAAGTCCCGGTAAACCTACATAGCGTGCAATGAAATCGCCGATATACAATCCATGCTCACCACCCAAACAGAAATGAGATTCGGTGACGACGGGATTCACAAACATAGCCAGTGCCACCGACGACCATATCATCAACAAGGCGATACAAAAGAACCATTTCTGTAAAGGAACCCTGTAGGCTCGCATCAGTGCCAACGAGAGCATAACTAGGAACAAGGGGATACCAAAGGCGGCAAGGCCGAAGCACCTGTTCATGAAATAATAAGATGTCCAGGCTCCTATACTACCAATGGCATTCTTGAACAATTCGTTTTGGTTCTCCATATCACCAGAACGTAAGTTCTCTATCAGACTCTGATCATAAGCACCTGTAGTGAAGAAAGATACAAACGACCATGCCATACAAATTGAGATAGCTAACAATATGATGCCGAGAAAGAAATGTACCCTCTCGCTCCTTGTAAACTCCATGATTTTCGAAAAGCCCGTTGCTTCACCTAAGGTTGTAGTATCAGCTTTATTCTGACTTCTTTTAGTCTTTTTTTTGTCTGTATTCCGTGACATTTTCTTTATTATACGTTAATTCTTTTGCAAAGGTAGAAAATAAATATGAATTAAAGCGTAAGAATTATGAAATATTTTGTATTTTTGCACCTCGAAAAGGAAAGAAGATGCTTAAAACAATATATAACAAGTACGATAAGGCATTGATTTCATCGCTTCCTATAGCGCAATTTCAAGGAAAAATCATTGTCGTTCTAACGCCAGGAGAAACAGAAAAAGCTGTGCGTTTCCTATTGTCGCAACCAATTTTAGGTTTCGATACTGAGACGCGCCCCTCGTTCAGAAAAGGTCATCAGCATAAAGTTTCTCTTCTACAGGTGGCCACACCAGATGTCTGTTTCCTGTTCAGGCTCAACTATACCGGTCTGACGGATTCGCTTATCCAACTCTTGGAAGACAAGAACGTATTAAAGATTGGACTCTCTTGGCACGATGACATCAATTCGCTCCATAAGCTCAAAGATTTTAAAACGGGAAAGTTTATCGATATCCAGCACCATGCCAATGAACTGGGTATCGAGGATTTAAGTTTGCAGAAAATATATGCAAACCTGTTTGAACAGAAAATCAGTAAGCGGCAGCAGTTAAGTAACTGGGAAGCAGACATCCTCACTGACAAACAAAAAAACTATGCAGCAACAGACGCATGGGCATGCATACAAATTTATAATGAGATTATAAGACTCAAAGAAACAAAGGATTATAAACTAATTATTAAAGCAGAAGACAAGAATGAAACAAGTATATCTGAAAAGGGGTAAAGAAGAAAGTCTTTTACGTTTCCATCCATGGGTTTTCTCAGGTGCGATTCATCATCTTGACGAAGATATAGAGGAAGGCGATGTGGTTCGTGTCGTATCAGAAAAGGGCGGTTTCATCGCTATAGGTCATTATCAGCAGGGCTCTATCTCCGTGCGTGTACTCACATTTAACGATGTAGAAATAGATAGTTCCTTCTGGTACTCACGCATTCAGTCAGCCCTCAACATGCGTCAGGACATTGGATTGGCTAACAGCACAAATACCAATGCGTTTCGACTGGTACACGGCGAAGGCGATTTGCTTCCAGGACTAATTATTGACGTCTATGACAAGACTGCCGTCATGCAGGCCCACAGTATTGGTATGCATATGTCGCGCCATGCCATTGCCCAAGCGCTAGCCGAGGTAATGAAGGGGCGTATTGAGAATATCTACTATAAGAGTGAGACAACCCTACCATTTATGGAGCCTGAAAATGGATTCCTGCTTGGCAATAGTGATGACAACATAGCTATTGAGAACGGGTTGCATTTCTATGTCGACTGGCTCCGTGGTCAGAAAACAGGTTTTTTCGTCGACCAGCGTGAGAACCGTGCCCTGCTCGAGAAATACGCAAAAGGAAAACGCGTACTCAATATGTTCTGCTATACAGGTGGTTTCTCGTTCTACGCCATGCGTGGCGAAGCTCAGTTAGTACACTCTGTCGACAGTTCTGCCAAGGCCATCGAACTAACCCGCCGCAATGTAGAACTCAACTTCCCCGGTGACCCACGACATGAGGCATTCTGCGAGGATGCGTTCAAGTATCTTGAGAGGATTGGTTTATCATCTGCAACTTCCAAACACAAGAACACATACGATTTAATTATTCTTGACCCCCCAGCCTTTGCCAAGCATCGTGGTGCCTTGCATAATGCATTAAAGGGGTACACCCGTCTCAATGAGAAGGCTTTTGAAAAAATTGAAAAAGGAGGTATCCTGTTTACGTTCTCTTGCTCTCAGGTTGTCACAAAGGATCATTTTCGTAATGCCGTATTCACGGCAGCGGCACAAGCTAAACGCAAGGTGCGTATCCTGCACCAGTTGCACCAGCCTGCCGATCACCCCATCAATATATACCACCCAGAGGGTGAGTATCTGAAGGGCCTCGTACTCTATGTTGAATAAGGTCAAACAGTATATCAACAACCATCGTTTGCTGGATGCAGACAAACGCTATTTAGTGGCCCTTAGCGGCGGCGCAGATAGTGTCTGTCTGATTCTTGTCTTAAAACAACTGGGCTATCAAATTGAGGCGGCTCATTGTAACTTTATGTTGCGTGGCGACGAGAGTTATCGTGATGAGACATTTGCCCATGCGCTCTGCGACAAGTATGGCATACCTTTCCACATCATTCATTTCGATACTTGCACCTATGCCCAACTGCATAAGGTCAGTATAGAAATGGCTGCACGCGACCTGCGCTATCATTATTTCGAGAAGCTAAGACAGGATATCCAAGCTGATGGTATCTGCGTGGCTCATCATCAGGACGACTCCGTAGAGACCATCCTCATGAACCTGATACGTGGCACTGGTATCCACGGTCTGACAGGCATTAAGCCCCGCAATGGTTTTATCCTCCGTCCCCTCCTATGCGTTAATCGACAGGAGATTGAGGAGTGGCTTATGGAACAGCATCAAGATTATGTCACCGACTCTACCAATCTTGAAGCTGATGTAGTACGTAACAAGTTGCGTCTGCATGTTATCCCCCAACTGAAAGCTATTACACCCAGTGCAGAGAAAAACATTCTCAAGACTGCGCAGTACATCAGTGAGGCAACCGCTATCTACAATCACTATATGCAGGAAACACTCGAAAATCTCGTTGATAGTGATTCCATCGCTATCGAAGCCCTATTTCAGGAGCCCTCACCCGAGAGTTTGTTGCACCAATGGCTCAGTCCATATGGTTTTCCGCCTGCTCTCATCGAGCGTATTTGGTTGTCGGTAGCTACTTCGCAGTCTGGCTCCGAGTGGTATTCCGTTACGCATCAGCTCACTATCTGTCGCGGAAAACTTATCTTAGAACCCAAGCAAACAGAGCGCCCAACCCTACGTATTCCCGAGACTGGAGTGTATATTTACGACGGAACGACAAAAATACGTATCTCACAGCAGGAAGGCTCCAGCATCATCAAGCACCCATCCACCGCATGTCTAGATGCTGAGAAGATAAGTTTTCCACTCACACTGCGTCCCATCAATGCCGGAGATCGCTTCACCCCATTTGGTATGAAGGGCTCTAAACTAGTCAGCGATTATCTCACCGACCGCCATCTCTCGGTCTTCGAAAAACGTCGCACCCTAGTAATGTGTCAGTCAGATGGTGCCATCCTCTGGCTCGCAGGCCATCGTCCTGACACCCGTTTCTGCGTTACCTCATCCACACGCTCCACCCTTATTGTCACACTTGAGGAATAATTCCCTTATTCGGAGATACGGAAGAATGGGGGCAGACATTTAATGACTACCAATATACAGGAATATCATTCCAAGCAACACCAATGCCAAATCAACTGCCTTTGCTTTCAGATTTCTCTCATGGAAAAACATAGCACCACAAAGGAATGATACAATGACAGAACCACGACGAACCATCGAAACAATACTGATCATGGCCTCAGGCAATGAGAGAGAATAGAAATATACAAAGTCGGCCGTTGATAGAAACACACTAACACCTATAATGGCCCAATCCCAGTGGAAAGGCGTTGTTTGCTTATGTTTTGGCCACCACAATAATAACAACATCACCAGCATCATAACACACTGGTAGATATTATACCACGATTGTACCATCATACGATCCAGACCAACGCCACCTTGACCTACAGGTGCCATCAGATACTTGTCGTATAACCCACTGACAGCTCCCAAAGCTGCAGCACCGACAATCATGTATATCCAATGATCATGCTTGAAGTCGATACCTTCCTTCTTCCCGCTACGACTGAGTAGCAAGAATGACACAACGGCAAGTGAGACCCCCACCCATTGCCATAGATTCAAGCGCTCACCAAAGAACAATAAAGCTCCCACCAATACCATAACCGGTCGCGTTGCATTAATTGGTCCTACGATAGTGAGGGGAAGGTGCTTCATACCGAAATAGCCAAGTATCCAAGAAGACAGTACGATAAGGGCCTTTAATACAATATATTTATGAACTTCCCAACCACCACTGGCCACATGAAAGATACTGCCATCAAGCATATCCGTCATACCGCTCAACAAAATAAACGGCAGGAATATCAACGATGAAAACAGCGTATTAAGAAACAGAATAGGAATGACAGCGTTATCCTTCAAAGCCTTTTTCTTCAGGGAATCATAGATACCCAAAAAGGCAGCTGACAAAAATGCTAAGATTAACCACATAACTAATATTTAATATCTACTAAGAAAAGGGCATTACCAGGCATTGACTCACCTGCCTCCGTACGACGTTTACCCTCTATCACTCGACGAAAATCATCTATAGTCATTCGCCCGCGACCTACCTCAATCAACGTACCAACAACAGCTCTCACCATATTACGTAAGAAGCGATTGGCCGAAATCTCGAAATACCAGGTTGATGGGGATGTCTGATGCCACTGTGCAGACGTCACCTTACAGAGTGTGGTCTTCACATCTGCATGACTCTTACAGAAAGCACCAAAGTCTTCATACTCCATAAGTATACATGCAGCCTCATTCATCTTTTGGAAATCTAAAGGATAATGCAATTCGCAGGAATAATGACGGTCAAAGGGAGATTTCACTGTATGTATATAATAAAAATAGGTGCGAGAGACTGCAGAGAATCGAGCATGCAAGTCATCATTAACTTGTTCTATTTTCTGAACGGCAATATCTTGTGGCAACAGTTTATTCAGTTTGTAAGCTAACTGCTTACAATCCACCTCAGACTCTGTATCAAAGTGTGCGACCATCATCTTGGCATGCACTCCAGCATCCGTACGACCAGCTCCAGTGATTTGTATTTCCTCACGAAGCAAGAGAGACAAACCACGTTGCAACTCGCCCTGAACAGAGATACCATTAGGTTGTACTTGCCATCCATGGAAACGTGTTCCATCGTAGCTTAAAGTTATAAAAAATCTCATTCTTTCGTACTATAAAGCGTTATGTTGCAACCAGAACCTGCTGCATATTTCATAATTAATTCTTTCAAATATTCCGCATTAGCCATCACGCGTTCACAATTGCCGTCATAGCCATTTATCAAGACAACCAGATGAGTAGTCTCCAATGTCATTTTCGTACGTTCATTATCACTAGTTGGCGTTCCAACACCACCCTGTGCATCACGATACACTGGCAGTCCTGCAATATTAAGCATTCCACGACCAATTCCCTCGTAAGGTTCCCCCTCACGACCAACGCCAAGTGTCAGCGTATCACCCACAAACTTGTCTGCGTCAAAGCCGCCAATACTGTAACCATAGGCTATAGAAGCAACATTTACCAAGTCAACAAGGGTGTCTATCTGATAAAGTTCTTTTCCCTGCAACATACGTCGAATCAACTGTTCACTGGCTGGACGGTAGCGTGAAGGATCCTTTCCGCAGGCCTTATAAACCCGGCGAGTAGCTGCAATAGAAGGAATCTCTTTAAGCGACTCAGTGCTCAACTCACTACGACATTTCTCACCAAGACGGCGAATTTCGTCCCACAATTCTTCATTATACGGTGTATTCTGCACTCGAGCCTCTACACAAGCTCCCACGAACTCTGGGCATACCTGTTCTATTTCTTTTGAAACAATGATCTTCATGCCAACATCTCCAAGAATTCATCCTCACTCACTATCTTCACCCCCAACTTCTGAGCCTTCTCCAGTTTTGAAGGACCCATATTCTCACCTGCAAGAATAAAAGAGGTCTTTCCGCTAATCGAACCGACATTTTTGCCACCATTTTGTTCGATAATAAGTTTGTATTCATCGCGACTATGATGGGAAAATACACCGCTTATCACAATACTCTGCCCTGCTAATTTATCACTTGCCGGTGTTGTCTGCTCTTCCGATAATGCCATCTGCAATCCATATCCACGAAGGCGTTCAATGATAATTTGATTTTCCTGATTATGGAAATAGGCAATAATACTCTTTGCCATTATCTCGCCGATACCCTCAACTTCCTGTAAATCCTCCAAACTGGCATTCATTAATGCATCCATTGATTTGAAATGGCGGGCCAACAAACGAGCCGAAGTCTCACCCACGAAACGAATACCCAAGGCATAGACAACACGTTCGAAAGGCACTTCCTTCGATTTTTGAATGCCGTTGACTATACGCTGAGCCGACTTCGTACGTGAGCCATCACCATTTATCTGCTGTACATCAATTTCATATAAATCAGCAATGTTATGGATTATTCTGCGCTGATAATAATCATTCACAGTCTCCGGACCTAGAGAATCAATATTCATCGCTTTACGAGCAATAAAATGTTCGATACGCCCTTTTATCTGAGGTGGACAACCAGCGTCATTTGGACAATACCATGCAGCCTCCCCCTCATAGCGTACCAAAGGTGTGCCGCATTCTGGACAGCGTTTTATGAACTGCACGGGCTGAGAAATAATAGGACGTTCGTCAATATTTACACCTACTATTTTGGGAATAATCTCACCGCCTTTTTCCACATAGACCATATCACCAATGTGGAGGTCGAAACTACGGATGAAATCCTCGTTATTTAAAGTCGCGCGCTTCACGGTAGTTCCTGCAAGCTGTACTGGTTCCATATTAGCCACTGGCGTCACAGCACCAGTACGACCTACTTGATAAGTCACTTCTAGCAAACGCGTACATTCACGCTCTGCCTTGAATTTATAAGCGATTGCCCAACGTGGACTCTTTGCTGTATATCCCAATGAACGTTGTTGTTTTAACGAATTAACTTTCAGCACGATACCATCTGTAGCAACGGGCAGTTTCTTACGCTCTTGATCCCAGTAATTGATGAAGTCGATAATCTCTTCAAAGGACTTCACCTTGCACATACCTTCAGAAATCTTGAAACCCCAGGAACGTGCTTTTTCCAAATTTTCATAATGTCCGTCGTCAGGTAATTCCTCACCCAACAGATAATAAAGATAAGCATCTAGAGAACGTTGTGCCACAACACGTGAATCCAAACTCTTCAAAGTACCACTTGCTGCATTTCGGGGATTGGCGAAGAGTGGCTCCTCTGCAGCCTCACGTTCTGCATTCAGGCGCTCAAACGATGCCCATGGCATCAGTATCTCACCACGAATCTCAAATTCCTTCGGATAGCCTTTCCCGGGTAGTATCAACGGAATAGTACGGATAGTCTTCACATTTTGCGTCACATCATCTCCATGTACACCATCGCCACGTGTCACCGCCTGCGTCAGATATCCGTCAACATAAGTCAGGGAGATGCTCAGTCCGTCATATTTCATCTCACAACACACTTCGAAATCCTCACCAGCCAACCCCTTGCTCACACTTTCATACCAATCGCGTACATCCTGTTCATTATAAGTATTAGCCAACGAGAGCATCGGATAGCGATGAGCTACCTGACGAAAACCTGTCTGTAGATCACTTCCAACACGTTGGGTTGGTGAATGAGGGTCAGCCATTTCAGGATGCCGTGCTTCTAAATCCTGCAACTCATGCATCATAAAGTCAAACTCCTGATCACCAATTACCGGTTGGTTCAACACATAATAGCGATAGTTATGCTCATGCAACTCCTGCCGTAGTTGTTCTATTCTTTGCTTTTCGTCCATAGGTTTTACTTTTCAATCGGCAAAATTACAAAAAAATATACCGCTAATGACACAAAAGGCGCAAAAAATTTGTATGATTAAATAAAAAACGGTAAATTTGCAGATTATGAAACCAAATCAAAGAAAAATCAGTACTCAGGATAAGAAAAAACTGATTGCATCGGCATGCTTGACTTTCTTCATAGGCTTTGTCGGTGTAGGTATCATTAGCTTGTTTACCAACACTAATGAACATGAATCCTCACAGGCGCAAGCACCATCCAAAACAGTGAAGAAACCCCAACCCAAGAAACAATTCGACGATACTAAGGTGCAGGAATTCATGAATCAGTTAGAAAGTGACAACCTACTCTACGTATACGTTGACAACATGTATCAATGGCTTCAGGACAGTATCAACGCCACTCATTGTGACTCAATCTTTATTAATCGAGTCAAAGGCTATCATGACATCGTTATGATGCTAAGCGAAGGAAAACTTGAAGAGGTTATTAAATACCAAAACGAACATCAGGTGCTAAGCGATATCCATCTTTGGCAGATTCGTGCTGCTTATAAAGGTTGGCGTGATGAGTCGGGCGAACATGAATACGATGAAAATAGCAGCAAAGAAGCTATGGCGCAATTTGAGCGTGACTATAAGGACATTGTATCCTTCAACGAAATATACATGATACACGAAGGAAAAACCGAAAAGGCAGAGTAAACACTTTTTATATGCGAATAGACATTATTACCGTACTGCCCGAGATGCTCGAGGGCTTTGTACACGAATCTATACTAGCACGTGCCGAAAAAAAAGGGCTGGCCGAAATACGTCTTCACAATCTGCGCGACTATACACTTGACAAATGGCGCCGCGTAGACGATTATCCTTATGGGGGTAGCGCCGGCATGGTGATGCAATGTGAACCAATTGACCGTTGCATCACAGCTTTAAAAGCCGAACGCGACTACGATGAAGTGATATTCACCTCACCTGATGGTGAGCGTTTTGACCAGCATATAGCCAACGAACTATCACTCAAGGGCAACCTTATCATTCTTGCTGGACATTACAAAGGTATAGACCAGCGAGTTCGCGACCATCTAATAACCCGGGAGATTTCCATTGGAGATTTCGTACTTACTGGTGGAGAACTCGTTGCTGCAATGATAGCCGATGCTGTAGTACGTGTTGTTCCAGGCGTCATTGGCGATGAACAAAGTGCCCTCTCCGACTGTTTTCAGGATGATATTCTTGCAGCCCCAATTTACACTCGACCAGCCGACTATAAGGGATGGAAGGTTCCTGATATTCTGCTGAGCGGTAATGAAGCAAAAATACGCGACTGGGAAATGGAACAAGCAATGGAACGTACCAAGCGCTTACGCCCAGACCTATTGAAATAACCTAAAGATGTAGATTATCGTCTACATCTTTATTTTTACAATAATAAAATCCCAGCCACCTGAAAGTGACTGGGATTTGCGTTGTAATATCAATGATATTGCTTTACAGCGAACTTACTCAGCTACGGGAGCCTCTGTTTCCTGAGCAGGAGCCTCTTCTACAGCAGGAGCTGCTACCTCTTCAGCAGGAGCGCCCTCGGCTACAACCTTAACGGGAATCTCTGCGCTTACTTCCTTGTGGAAGCGAACAACAGCTACATAGTCGCCAACCTTCTTAATATCCTTCAGAACGATAATCTTACGATCAACGTCCTTACCCAACTTAGCGAGTTCTTCAGCAACAGTCATGTTTGTAACAGAACCATAAAGCTGACCGGTAGCGCTAACCTTTGCAGCGATAGTAAGTGTAACACCCTCGAGAGCAGCAGCCTTCTCTTCTGCAGCAGCTTTCAATGCAGCTAGCTTATGAGCCTGCTGCTTCAGATTCTCAGCGAGAATCTTCTTGGCAGAAGGAGAAGCGATAACGGCCTTACCCTGAGGAATCAGATAGTTACGGCCATAACCCGACTTAACATTTACGATATCGTTCTTGAATCCCAAGCCGATAACATCTTCTTTCAAAATCAATTCCATTCTTGCGTCCTCCTTTGTTTATTTCATCAAATCGGTTACGTAAGGCAGCAATGCAATCTGACGTGCACGCTTAACGGCCTGAGCCACACGGCGCTGGTACTTCAAAGAGGTACCGGTGATGCGACGGGGCAGAATCTTACCCTGCTCGTTCAGGAACTTCTTCAGGAACTCGGGATCTTTGTAGTCGATGTACTTGATACCGCTCTTCTTGAAACGACAGTACTTCTTCTTCTTTGTATCGATAGAAGGAGCAGTCAAATAACGGATTTCACTCTGTTCTGCCATAATTTAAGCCTCCTCTTTTTTACCAAGCTTGCTACGACGCTTCTCAGCATATTCAGCAGCATACTTGTCAAGTTTAACAGTCTGGAAACGGATAACCTTCTCATCACGACGATAGGCAGTCTCCAATGTCTTAATCACAGCTGGCTCAGCGTTGAATTCGATGAGGAAATAGAAGCCAGAGGTCTTCTTCTCAATCTGGTGAGCCAGTTTTTTCAATCCCCAGGCCTCTTCGTTCACGATCTCAGCGCCCTTATCGGCGAGAACCTTCTTGAACTTAGCGACCGTTTCCTTTGTCTGTTCATCAGACAAAACGGGAGTTAAAATGAAAACGGTTTCGTACTTATTCATACGTTTAATAAAAAGTTAAAATAATATTATTTTGCAAAATGCGGGCGCAAAGGTACGACTTTTTCTTGAATTAACAAAACTTTCCGGACTTTTACGCCCATAATTTAACATATTATATGAGATTTAATCTCTTAACCTAATGTCTCACACTCTTTTTGCCATAATGTACTAAATGCATCGCTTGGCATTCTCCAGTCTCCGCGGGGTGATAAGCTAACGCTTCCGACCTTGGGACCATCAGGCAAACATGAGCGTTTGAATTGCTGATTAAAAAAGCGTCGGCAGAAAGTTTGCATCCAATGCCGAATGGTATCATCGTCATATTTTCCGTTAAATGCATGTTGTGCCAACATGAATATCTTTGAAGGACGGAATCCCCAACGAAGCATATAGTAAAGGAAGAAGTCATGAAGTTCATAAGGTCCCACAAGATCCTCCGTTTTCTGCAGGATATTTCCTTCTTCATCAGCGGGAGTCAGCTCAGGCGAAATTGGCGTTTCTATCACGTCAAGCAGTACATCATGCTGCTTGGCAAAAGCAGGCAACTGAGCCAGATATCGAATCAGATACTGCACAAGCGTCTTGGGTACACCACCATTGACGCCATACATAGACATGTGGTCACCATTATACGTACACCATCCCAAAGCTAATTCTGAAAGATCGCCCGTACCGATAACGATACCTCCCACCTGATTGGCTACATCCATTAATATCTGCGTACGCTCGCGCGCCTGCGAGTTCTCATAAGTCACATCATGAACAGTTGCATCATGACCAATGTCCTCAAAATGTTGAGTAACACTCTTGGCAATATTGATTTCCCGTTGGGTAATACCCAGAGAAGCCATCAAACTGACAGCGTTATCATGAGTACGATCAGTAGTACCAAAGCCAGGCATTGTGATTCCCACAATACCCTTGCGGGAGAGGCCTAACTTATCAAAAGCACGTACCACAATGAGTAAAGCCAATGTAGAGTCAAGACCGCCACTAATACCTATCACCGCTTTATCGCAATGTGTATGATGTAGTCGACGACAGAGTCCCATAGTTTGAATATTCAAGATTTCCTCGCACGAAGAAGTCATCTGGTCATTTTCAGGAATAAACGGATGGGGATTAACAGAACGAATCAGTTCAAACGGACGCGCATTGACACTTTTTGCATAGACAATACGTGCCATGGCACCATCCTGTGCTGTACGGAAAGTTGTATTATTCTGTCGCTCACCGCGCAGACGGTCTATGTCAATCTGCTGAATCTGCAACTGTGGCTCCAAGGAGAAGCGCTCACCAGAAGCCAGTTGTCTGCCATTCTCGAAAATCATTGCATTACCACCATAGACAACATCCTGAGTAGACTCACCAAAGCCACAACTACTATAGACGTAGCCACACATCATACGAGCACTCTGCTGAGCCAATAACGAACAGAGATAGTTATGTTTTCCAAGTAGTTCATCCGTAGCAGACAAATTCAAGATGATATCCGCACCAGCCAGCGCCAAGTTATTACTGGGAGGTAATGGTGCCCACACATCCTCACAAATCTCAATTCCGAGACCAACTCCGTCACAAGTACGGAATACAATAGGTTCAGCAGAAACATGAACTAAACTGCCAGCCAGATATACATCTTGGGGAATGAGGTCGGCTGCAGAAGCAAACCAGCGTTTCTCGTAGAACTCACAATAATTGGGCAGATAAGTCTTTGGAACAACACCCAAAAGTGTGCCGCCCTGAATGACTGCAGCACAATTATAAAGTAACGTACCGATGCGCACAGGCACACCCACCGCACAAATGATATCCAGTTTGCGGGTAAAGTCGAGCAGCTTGATGATAGCCTCCTCGGCCTTCTCAAGCAACAGCTGCTGTCGAAACAAGTCCTGACAAGTGTAACCCGTAATCGACAATTCAGGAAACACAATGACCTCAACACCTTTTCCCTCAGCTTGAGCAATGAGGTTTTCTATCTGCTGAACGTTATAGTCTACATCGGCTACGCGCACACCTGGTATGGCAGCAGCCACTTTAATCAATCCGTACTTCATTGATTTGAGGTTTAAGGAATTATCAGCGAACTATCACCATAGCTCAAGAAACGGAAATCATGAGCAAGGGCGTAGTCATAAATCTGATGCCAGTCGCCCTTGACAAAGGCACTTACCAACAGAAGCAAAGTAGACTGCGGTTGATGGAAATTAGTGACTAACATCTTTACTATCTTATATTCATATCCTGGAGCAATGATGATCTGTGTACTGCTATGCAGTGACGTCAACCCATTGCGATCGAGCCAGTCAAGCAAAGCCTGAATAGCCTCTTCACTTGTCACATTTTGCTCTTCGTTCTCATACGGCTCCCACTGGTTCACATGTAGCTCTTCCTCCGGAATATTAGGATTTCGAAGCACCTTCACACCCATATAATATAAACTCTCCAACGTACGTACGCTCGTAGTACCCACAGCAATTGCATGACAGTTGTGTTTAAGCAGTTTCTCGAAAGTCTGACGTTTTACACAGATATACTCGGTATGCATCTCGTGCCCCTCAATATCCTCACTCTTAACAGGTTTGAAGGTACCAGCACCCACATGCAACGTCACCTCCTCTCGGTCAATACCGTGAGCATCAAGCGACTGAAGCACACTATCCGTGAAATGCAATCCTGCCGTAGGAGCAGCCACGCTACCCTTAATCTTTGAGTAAACAGTTTGATACGTCGTTTTATCACTCTCCTGTGTCTCGCGATTCAAGTAAGGCGGAATTGGCAGTTCACCCATAGATTCAAGAATCTCCGCAAAAGAGACAGAATTGTTATCCCATTCGAAGTCAATCCGATGACTGGTGCCATGCATCTCACCACGCATAGCTTTTATCGTCAGTTTTTCATCACCAACAGACAGTTCCCTTAACAGTGTACCTTCTTTCCATTTTTTTAAGTTACCAACCAAACAATACCAAGCGCAATGTCCACGAGTTTGGAACATCTGCTCGTAATCGGCAGGGGAAGCCGGTTCCAGCAAAAAAACTTCGATGAGAGCACCCGTCTCCTTACGAAAATGCAAACGAGCCTGAATCACCTTGGTATTATTGAAAACCATAAGAGCGCCCTTAGGCAGATGATTTACCAGATTATAGAATACATCCTCTCCTACCTCACCGTGTTTATAGAGCAACAGTTTGGAATGATCGCGTTCTGCCAAGGGGAATTTTGCTATGCGATCATCAGGCAGAGGATAATTATAATCGCTTATATGAATATGTTTTGTATCCATTTATTGTATTTAAATATAAAGTATATAGCACGACTTAAGTATGGCATAGATTAACGTGAGCAGTAAGATGCAAATCACTATATCCACGTCAGACTTCTGATAGCCTGTTGTCGTGTATTGTGTTGAAATATAAAAATCCTGAGTATTAATCTTTTGAAAGATGTAGTGATGCAGGTACCACATTCCCGTACCTACAATACCGCCCCATAGCAACCCGCAGAGGATATCACCTGGAAAATGTACACCAAGATACATACGTGTCCAACAGTTCAGTAGAGACCATAGAATCATCGCTATTGATAACACCTTGCTACGTACCAGCAATGTAAAGAATATAGCAATACTAAAAGTATTGGCTGCATGAGAAGAGAAGAATCCATAACGTCCACCGCGATAGCCATCTACTACATCTACCAACATCGCGATTTCCGGATCACGAGAAGGACGCCAACGAGCAACCCAGGGTTTCACAAACAGATCATTGAGAGAACCTGCCAATAAGGCACACAATCCTGCACAACCCAAGACAAGCAACACTTTTTGTACGTTGTCATTATTCTTGAGCACCATGTAAAACAGTCCCAGATAAAGTGGAATCCATGTGGTGGCCGTTGTCAATGTCTTGACAAGTCCATCAAGGAACAACGAATCACTTCCATTGAACCAGAGAAGTAACTGTTTGTCAAACTGTATTAATTCTTCCATAAAAACTCAAACTTTAAATCTCCTCAATCTGTGATGTCTCAAGCCAACCCTGTTTACCATCGGGTACACGCACCTCACGCCAACCATCCATTGTATCGTCGATTATTGTAACCTTTGTACCCTCGTGAAGGATAAACAAGTCGGTTCCGTTTTGTGCAGGCGTACTCTTCACCGTTACTGCCGACTCCATGATAATCGCACCATCACGATGATCAATCATTTGTTTCTGATGCCACGCAAAGACATTTCCTATGAAAAAACCTAGCACCAGTAACAGTCCACCGAAGAAACCGATTTTACGTAACCAAATTGGCGAACAGAACAGATAAATCAGCATCAGGAAAATAGCACCAACCAGACAGGACACTGCAATGTAAGCCCATCCGTCCACACTAAGCATATTAACCACTGAGCGATACCATGTGGTGATAAAAAACTCCGACTGTGGAACAATCTTATCCACCGTCTTGCTGCGAGCCAACTGTAGGTTAAAACGAATATCCTCATCACCAGGCGAGAGCAGCAACGCACGCTCATAGTTCAACACAGCACGAGTGATATTGTCCATGCGATAATATGAATTTCCCAAATTGAAAAATAGTTCTGCGCTGGGACCTTGTTTCAGTAACTGTTCATACTGTTGAATAGCCAACTGGTAGTTCTCATTCACATAACTGCTATCCGCTTCCGCCTTCGACAACGCGAAAGCCGGTGAAGGCAACAACATCAGAAAAAGCAAGATAACAGTTGCAATCCCTTTTTTCGGTTTACGATTCATACCCTCTTCAATTTTCTCAATAGCTGTCATAGCCATTTGGTAGACCTTATTCATATTACCCTTCGGATCACCAGGTGCATAGCGTTCAAACTCACATTCATCAATAGCGCTCAAGAACTGATTTACAACATCAGCATCTACCTGATATGCTGCAAGACGTTCACTAATATTGTCGCGTGATAACTGTTCTACGGGGATATTCAACTTATCGCCCACGTATCCCCAAAGGGTACGGAGTGCTTCATCGTAAAACTCACCAGATTTGTTTTCCTTCATCAATTTTGCTGCCTTCTTCAATCTCTTCGTGGCAATCTTATTAGCCTTTTTACCTCGCACCCTACCTAAGTCGGCATTCTCAATAGCACGTTTACGGAATACAAGGAACAAAGTAACAAAGCCTAACAACAATGCAATAATACTGGATATATAACGAATAGAGCCAAAGAAGTAATCCCCATCGGCCTTGATGGTTGATTTTCCCAATTTAATATGACGAATATCACTGCCCAACATCTGAATATCCTCCTGGTCAGAGAAAGTCTGCATCTGACTTTCACCCCCCTCGCCTTTGGTAACATCAAGGTGGAACTCCTCTGATTTTAACGTCTTATACTGTTTTGCTTGCGTGTCGTAATAGACAAACTCTATAGGAGGAATGGTGTACAGACCCTGATGACGTGGTACGGCAAGAAACTCATAAATCATACTACCCTCCAGTCCGCTCATCGTTAGACGAGACTTATCAGTTGCCTTTGCATCATAGGTATCAAAATCCTTCGGGAATTTAACCACTGGCTGTTTCATCAGTTTCAGGTTACCCGTACCACTTATAATAACCTTAACCGTGAAGGGATCGTTAGCCTTCATTTCAGTTTTGTCTATCTCAGTTTTCATTGAGAATTTTCCCACACCTCCAGAGAAATTTACAGGACGGGCAGGTAATGGGTCTACATTGATCTCTATACCAGGAGCCAGAATCTGCTTCTTTACTTCCACATAACCCGAACCCCCATTGAAAAATGCCTCAAAGGGATCGATATTGCGGTTCTGCTGTACGACAACACCATTGAAGGTGATGGGGGGCACCTGCAATTTTCCAGACATCTGTGGGAACATCACATACTGACTCCACGTTACTGTTTTATAGTTGCGTCCGTTAAATTGTTCTATTTTAAAGCTCTTCTCTTGAGGAAGAGGTATCTCCTGTGTGTGGAAGCCCTTCAGGTCTGGCATTTTTCCCTCCAACTGCGTCAGGCTAACCAACGTATAGACCTTGTAGGTCAGCAACACAGGTTCCTGTTCCACCACACGTTTTTTAGAGGCACTCACTTTGATAAACAGATCAGACCCCGATATTTGCGAACCTGCAGCACGGGTCTCAGGCTGTTGACTGCTTCGACCGCCGTTTGTCTGGGCCGTGCCACTGACCTGTATTTTCAATGCATTAGAAGATATCTGCTTACCCTCAGCAGTAATTGTGGCAGCAGGAATCGTAAATGTACCATTCTTCAGTGCACATAATATATAAGTATATGTCACCGTGGAGGACTGCGAAGTACGTCCATTCACCATACTAAAACTCGATTGTGTGCTGGTACTCGGGCCCATCAAGACCTCGAAAGCCTCTGACGGAATCTGACCGATACGAAATCCTTTCACATCCTGAGTGTTCACCGTATAGGTTAGTCGGAACTGCTGATTCACAGCAACCTGCTGCGGTGCATTAGCAGTAAGCGTCTGTGCCACCACCGACGCAATTAAAAAAATTAAAAATGAAAATATGAAAACTATACGCTTCATGATTCCTCCAACGTTTTTTAATTCTTTAATTTTTAAAATTATCCTTACCAGTTTTTCTCAATTCTGCGACGACGTGGCTGTTGCTGAGCCTCCTTCATACGTTTCTGAGTTTCTTTCTCACGTTGCATGGCCGCATTCAGCAACTGTTCAGCATTTTCCTTGCTCATCGGCGGTTCCTGCTGTTGTTGCTGGTCTTGTTTATTCTGTTTTTCTTGCTGTTGTTGCTGTTTGTCCTGTTGATCCTGCTTGTCCTGCTGCTGATTATTGTTGCCACCGTCATTCTGATTTTTCATCTGACGCTGACATAAAACCAAGTTATAGCGTGACTCGTCATCATTAGGATTACAACGCAATGCATTCTTGTATGCCTCTATAGCCTTTCCGAAATCCTTTACGCCCTGATAAGCTACACCCTCATTATGAAAAGCCTTAGCCTTACGAAGTGGATTCGTCTCAGCCTGAGCAGCGCGCTCAAACATCATCGCCATCGTGTCACAACGTTCCTTCTGCACTAATTTAAAATCTTGCGGAAACATCGACGTAGCAAGATTATACTGCACACGGGCATCCGTACTATCAGCACGATAGGCTTTCAAATAGTCAACCTGAGCCTCTTGACGTTTATCTGCTCTGTAAAGCACGTTTCCCTTACGAATCAGTTTACGTGCCTGACGGTTATCTGCATACGATGAAGCAGACAATGCAGTAAGCAAAAGCAATATGATATATAATCCAGAATGTCTCATTATCGCTTAAAAAGTTTTATTTTCTTAAGAATAGGATTCCTCCGTTCCAAGATACATATTTCAATGATTAAGAGCAGTAAGGCAAATGCTGCAGCATACTGGAACTGCTCCGCATAGTCACTATAAATGGTCGTTTCACCCTTCTCCAATTTATCCAACTCCTCGTCCAACAAGCGTTGCGCACTACTGTTGTTATCAACATGGATATATGCGCCTCCACCAGCCTGAGCTAGTTCACGACACATCTCTTCGTTAAGACGAGACATCACTGTGTTCCCCTGATTATCAATCATATAATTACCCGTATCAGGGTCAGGTACAGGTGCACCATTGCTCGAACCAATACCTAACACATATACATTGAAACCATGCTCATGGGCAGCCTTTGCCGCCTCCACAGCATTACCCTCATGATCCTCGCCGTCTGTTATCACAATAATAGCTTTGCCAACATGCTCCTGCTGCGTAAAACTATGGCTGGCCATCTCTATGGCACCAGCAATATCCGTACCCTGATTCACTATCATCGATGGGTCGATAGTGCTCAGGAACATTTTTGCCGAAACATAGTCGCTTGTAATAGGCAACTGCACAAAGGCATCGCCAGCAAAGACTATCAGTCCTATTTTATCATTTATAAAATTCTCAACCAGATTTTCCACCATCATCTTTGCACGATCCAAGCGCGTGGGTGCCACATCTTCAGCACGCATTGAGTTACTAATGTCCAATGCAATAATCGTCTCTATACCCGAGCGTTTCTCCTGACTGACACCGTTAGCCTGTTGCGGACGCGCCAACATCAGAATGACGAGTACCAATGCGATTTCCAGCATACAGAACTTCAACAACGGACGCCAACGTGACACATCAGGCATTAACTGCCTTATCAGTTTCGGATCACCAAATCTGCGCAGTTTCTTCTTCTGATTGAAAAAAGTGACGAAGCGGATAAGGGCTAGCACTGCCACCACCGACAACAGCCACAGGTATTCTGGGTTTTCAAATCTAAACATTACGGTATCCTCCTAAAAATCGTTACTCTGAGAAGAATTTCCAGCAACAAAGCCCCTAGCGCTATCAATCCATATTTCTGATAGTCTTCATAGTGGCGACTAAAGCGCTGCACTTCTATCTTGGACTTCTCCAATTTATCAATTTCATGATAAATCTCACGCAGTTCCTCTGCATTACGGGCACGATAGAACTTTCCGTTCGTGGTGTTGGCTATATCGGTTAGCGTCTTTGTGTCAATCTCTACTGGCACTTGGATATACTGTACACCACCACCTACCGACAACGGATAGCGTGCTGTTCCATTCGTCCCCACACCAATCGTATAAACGCGTACACCTAAACTCTGAGCAATCTCAGCTGAGGTCATTGGCGACAGGTCACCACGATTGTTACTACCATCGGTAAGAAGGATGACCACCCTACTCTTCGCCTTAGAGTCTTTCAATCGACTTACAGCATTGGCAAGTCCCATACCGATAGCAGTACCATCCTCTATCAGTCCGCGAGCTGCAATATCAGTGCGTACATTGTACAGTAGCGACAATAGCGAGGCGTGGTCTATCGTCATCGGACACTGTGTAAAAGCCTCACCGGCAAAGATGGTCAGTCCAATATTATCATTAGGACGACCTGCGATAAACTCTGATGCCACCGTCTTTGCAGCCTCCAAGCGGTTTCTGATATCACGGGCGTCATCACGAAGGTCTTCAGCCAACATAGATGTTGACACGTCCATCGCCAACATGATGTCAATACCTTCGATATTCTCGTTCTGCAATGAGTCATGCGTCTGAGGACGCGCCAGCACCACCACCAACATCGTAAAAGCAAGAATGCGCAGGAAGAGCTGTACGGGCATCAGCATTACCTTCCAACTACGCTCCGTAAAACGAAAAGCGTAGGTATCGGCCATCTGAATTGTTGGTTCGCTCTTCTTCCTGAACATTACATACCACACGATATAGGGTATAATGAGCAGTAGCAGAAACAGATATTCTTTATTCGCAAATTCCATCACTCAAAAAAAAGTATTACAATAACTCATAGATGTAGTAAGCAATCACGCCGAAAATACCCACACAACTAATGGCAATAACGGCTATAATGGTCTTCAGTACCACACGACGTTTACGTGTCTCCTGCTCCTCTATAGTGTATTGGGGTTTCACAGGCTTCTGATTC
>Ga0265299_10001449_pt1 | contig 27034 bp, 23 predicted proteins | sample AusTroGonzalo_MG_4_FD_193485 | JGI IMG/M metagenome (GOLD analysis project Ga0265299, IMG submission 193485) | Bovine rumen microbial communities from tropical cattle in Woodstock, Queensland, Australia - Gonzalo_02 | ecosystem: Host-associated > Mammals > Digestive system > Stomach > Rumen ... | reverse complement strand
GGCAGGCAATGGTCGCTGGCAACATCAAAGCTGAAGATATCAAAGCCATCGGCATCACCTATCAGATGCACGGTTTAGTACTGGTGGACAAAGACTTGCGGGTGCTTCGGCCCAGCATTATCTGGTGTGACAGCCGTGCCGTGCCCTACGGAGAGAAGGCTTTTGAGGAGCTCGGCCACGACTACTGTCTGACGCACCTGCTCAACTCACCCGGCAACTTCACGGCCGCGAAACTTGCGTGGGTGCGCGACAACGAACCCGACATTTTTGACCATATATATAAATATATGTTACCCGGCGACTATCTCGCCATGCGCATGACCGGCGAAGTGCGCACTACCCTGCCTGGCCTCTCTGAAGGGATGAGCTGGGATTTTGCCGACAATATTGTTTCAAACAAACTGTTAGATTTCTTCAAGATCCCCACGGAGATAGTTGCAGAACAAGTTCCCACCTTTGGCTATCAAGGTCAATTGTCGGCCAGAGCCGCAAAGGAACTGGGATTGCGAACAGGCACCCGCATCTGTTATCGTGCCGGCGACCAGCCTAACAACGCCTTTTCCCTCAATGTGCTGAATCCCGGCGAGGTAGCTGCCACGGCGGGCACATCAGGCGTCGTATATGGAATCAGCGACCGTGTGAGTACAGACCCTCTCTCCCGCATCAACATGTTCGCGCATGTGAACCACACGCCCTCACAGCCGCGCATCGGTGTGATGCACTGCACCAACGGCGTGGGAATCCTTAATGCCTGGATGAAACGAATGGTGGCGCCGCAACTCTCATACTCTCAGTTTAATGATCTGGCAGCACAGTCACCCATTGGCGCTAACGGGGTTTCCATATTGCCTTTCGGAAACGGTGCCGAACGTATTTTGGAGAATCGGCAAATGGCGTCTTCTATCCATGGTATCAACTTCAATAACCACAATGCCAGCACGTTAGCCCGCTCCGCACAAGAGAGTGTGGCCTTTTCGTTCAAATACGGCATGGACATTATGCAAGCCACGGGAATGGACACGAAAGTGATTCGCGCCGGGCACGCCAACATGTTCCTCAGCCCTATTTTCCGCACCACGCTGGCATCAGTTGCCGAAGCAGTAATCGAGCTATACGACACGGACGGTTCCATAGGAGCGGCCACGGGTGCTGCCCTGGGTTGCGGATTTTACCTTTCCGCGGAAGAGGCTTTTCGTTCCCTGCAGAAAATAGAAGTGGTGACTCCTGACCGAAGTCACCACGAAGAATATCTCGAAGCATATACCCGCTGGGAGCAAATCCTGCAGCGGGAGCTCAATGATTAGTCAGCCATGCCGTGGAAGACATCGTAGGTGTCGTCCGGCAGCTCATAATAGACCGCGCTGGCGGGTTCTTCCACCGCCACCTGCGTTTTGCTCTGAGCAGCCGCAAACACTTCGCTGCGGTTGATGGAAGGCTCATTGACCATTTTGTTGAAGACCTCGTCATTGTCCCAGTTGATATTTCCAAACACGAAAGACGTGTCTTCCTTCTGCATATCCACTTGCGGGCTTGGAGCAGCAGGGGGCTCCGTATTTTTCATTTCCGGGAAAAGGACAGGTTCCGCAGGGGTTTCCACATCCACAGGCTGCGGCTGCTGATATTCAACCACCTTTGACTCCTCCTGCTGTTGCGTAAATTCATCGACTTTCTTCTGGGTGTCCTCCACTTTTGGATCATCTTCCACTACGTTGACGATGGTTTCATCCGTGCCATTGATAACAATTTCGTTTTTCTCCTCGGGGGCAGTATCAAAATTGGTAACCACCAAAGAGAGCTTGATATTGTCGCCGAGCGACTCGTCCAAACCGTGACCCCAGATGACATGCACGTTGTCGGCCTGCATCTCGTCGAAACGGTCTTGCAGCACTTCGAGTTCGCCCATGGTGATCTGCTTGGAAGAACCGTAGGTGACGAAAAAGAGGAAATTCTTGGCATCGCTGATGTCGGCATTCTCCAACAACGGGCAGTTGAGCACATCGTCGAGGACTTTCTGCACACGATCCTCACCCTGAGCGGTGGCAATGCCGAGAAGAGCCTTCCCGCTGTGCTCCATGATGGATTTCACATCGTTGAAATCGACGTTCTGTCCGTAGGTGACCGTGATGATTTCCGCCACGCATTTCACCGCGTTTTTGAGAATGTCATCCACCTGACCATACGCCTCGTTGATAGGCAGCGAGTTATAATATTTCATCAGGTTCTGGTTATTCACGATAATGAGGGAGTCCACATATTTGGACATCTCCTCAATACCGTTTTCGGCAGCGGTTTTGATGCGTTTTCCTTCAAATTTGAAAGGTTCGGTGACGACACCAACGGTGAGAATGCCCATTTCTTTAGCCACTTTGGCCACCACCGGGGATGCGCCGGTACCGGTTCCTTTACCCATACCTGCGGCAATGAAGAGCATCTTGGTGTTTTCGCCAATAAACTCCTTGATCTTATCCTCACTCTTGGAGGCAAACTCACGGGCAACGTCGGGATTCGCACCGGCTCCCAATCCATTGCCCAACAACAGTTTATCCTGAATCTTGCAAGCGTCCAGGTGGCATTTGTCCGTATTGCACACAAGGTAATCAACCCCTTGGATGCCTTCCGCATACATGTGTTGCACGGCATTGCTACCACCGCCACCCACGCCAATCACCTTGATGGTGGATGTATTTTCCTTCGCTCCGAAATCGGGTGTGAAATTGATTGCTTCTTCCATATTTCTAATGTCTTTTACTTTCGGTTATGGTTTTTGGTTTTCTATGAAATCTCTTCGAATAGTTTCGTGATGGATTTTTTCAGGGAATCCAGGAATTTCCGGCCTCCACCTCCCCCGGCCACTGGCTCTTCAGGATCTGAAATTGAAGGTGTGAAAGGAGTGGTATTCGCGGTTGTGTTGTCGGTTTCGTTAAACGTCAGCCCTTTGGTCTCCGCTTCGAGACCGTATTTGAGCAGTCCGAGGGCGGTAGAGTAAGTGGGTTGTTTGAGCTCATTGGAGAGAGAATCGGCGAAACCGATGCCGGGGATGCCTATACGGGTGTTCAGACCGAGGTCGAACTGGCATAACTCCGTGATATGACGCAGCTTGGCACCGCCGCCCGTGAGCACGAGGCCGGCTCCGTTCTGGAGCATTTTCATGCAGCCGGATTTTTCAAGTTCCGCCTTCACTATGCCGAGAATCTCCTTGTGCACCCGACTGTAGATGATTTTGGCAAGCTGCTCGTCCGTGATCTTCAACGGGGGCTGGCCGTGAGGACGGAGGATGGTGCTCACGCGACTGGAGCTGCTCTTTTCAGGGATGCAGCTTCCGTGGTTGATCTTCAGTTCCTCAGCCGTATCTTCGGGGATGTTGCACACGTTGGCGATGTCTTTTGTGATGACCGAGCCCGCAAAAGGAATGACTTTGCAGAACTTGGGTCTTCCGTTCTGGAAAATCACCATGTCGGTGGTGCCGCCGCCGATATCGATCAATGCCACACCGCGTTGCTTCTCATCTTCGGTAAGGCATGAGAGTCCGGACGCGATAGGCTCCAGGATCAGTTCTTCCGTTTGGATATTGGAGGCGGTGATGCAGGTATCGATCTTTTTGATTTCCTGGATATTACCTGTAATGATCTGGTAAAAGCCAGTGATTTTCGTGCCCAGTTCGCCAACGGGGTCGAGGGATTCGTGGCTGGCGCCGTCTGCCGAATCCTCGATCACATATTTCTGCGGGATGATGGCGATAATCTGCTGGTCAGGCGGGAGAGCGATATTCTCCACATCGTGCTTCATCGAGTCCAGCTCCTCCTGGGTAATCAGCGCGTTATGGTCGGCACGGAAAATGTAGTGTTTGCAGTTGGCGGTACGAATGTGACGTGCCGCGATACCGGCATAGACACTTTGGATTTCATCCATCCGGGCGTGACTGGAGGCGAGCTGTACGGAAGTCCGGATGCTCTCCTGGGCTTTGAGCAGGTTTTGGATGAGACCATACTCCACCCCTTTCGACGCGGACTTCCCGTGGCCGAGGATTTCGATTTTACCCCTGTTGTTCAGATAGCCGACAATGGTGGCCACTTTCGTCGTACCGATGTCAAGGCCGACCACAATGTCGCTGGCCATATTGTTGAATGCCAAATTGTTCGATGAGTAGTTTTTCTCCATACGCACGGTTTATTTTCTTGTTGCAATAATTCGGTTTTTGTAACGGGCGTCCAGCTGGGCGTAAGTATTGTAGCCTCTGTGGGACAGTCCGTTTTCGTACACAGTCTTGAGGTTACGGAGTTTTTCCTCTGCATTGTCAACGGATCCGAAAAGAACGGTTTGCCCGCCGATGGTGCTTATTAGCTCCATCTCGTTGTGGTTATTGAGGTATATCTGCCGGAACTGTGCCTGATAGAAGTCGTTTTGCTGTATGATTTTGGCCAAGGCAAGAGCCTCCCGCACTTTTTTCGGGGCGTTTTTGCCGTTTTTGAAACTGTCGGGGAGATTCCCGTTGACAACCATCAAATAATCCTGCATTTTTGAGGTATAGGGTACCACAGAACCCTCGGTGTCCACAAAATAGTGATCGCCGCTCGGGGTAAACACATGCAAAACAATCTCCTTCAACGTATAGTCGATGATGAGTCTCTTGCCGGCGAAATGCACGAAATTCACACTGACGATGTACGGGTTGGCATTCAACAGGGCCGTGATATCGCCCAGGTCAACCTCCTTGACCGCCTTGCCGACCACTTCCATTTTCGCATCCGCCAATAAACCCTCCACATCCTGAGGACTGAGCGTGACGCTTTCATTTTGTGTATGGACAACGGCAGAGATACGCTCGCAGCGCTGCTTCGGCATATAGACAAATGCCAAAACAAGCATCACTATCAACGTGATACTCAATAGAATACGAACTATCGGCTTAACGTATCTCATACAGTTTTGCACAATTACTTTTAATCTGACAAAATTATAAATAATACCCATTTTGATAATGAGTATTCCGATAAAAAAATAAACACAAAAATGTTGAAATATCAGCAGCCCGGACGAGCTGTTTTAATCGTTGCGTTTGTCCAATCCCCAAAGCAGTTTTTCGCGAATGGTCGCGTAAAAATCCGCATTGTCAAACAGGACGGTTTTAATGTTGAATTTTTCTTTTGAGATGAACAATCGGACACTATCGTCAAGAACAATCCGCTGTGTATCAACGCACAATGAATACTTTCCGCCGCGGCCGTCCACCGCAATCACCATTGTCTGGTCGGCGGGAATCACCAACGGGCGCACATTAAGCGAATGCGAGGCAATAGGGGTGAGCACCACCACATCGGTCTGCGGGTGCAGGATGGGGCCGCCACAGCTCATAGAGTAGGCGGTGGAGCCTGTCGGAGTGGCCACAATCAGACCGTCGGCCCAATAGGTGTTGATATGCCTGCCACCCGCCTCGACGGAAATGGCATTGATGGAATCATTGTCGGTGGCACGTACCGTCACGTCGTTGACCACGGAATGAATATCCAAAGGCAACGGCTCGCTGCCCTCAATGTGGAGCAGCGAGCGCGATTCCAATGTGTATTGACCGTCCAGGAGCATGCGGATGCACACCTCGAAGTTGTCTTTTTTGATGGCTGACAAAAAGCCGATGCGCCCTGTGTTGATGCCTACTAACGGGATATTCAAGTCTCCGATCAGATTGGCAGCATCAATAAACGAGCCGTCGCCGCCAACAGAAACCATAAAATCCACATTACCAATCCGTTGCAGGTCAAAATATGACTCAAACTGCTCTAAATCAGCCTTTTCGTAATCGAAATTCTTATGCAACACCACCCCGCAGCGGTTTTCCAGCAGGAAAGTGATGACGGCTTCGACAATAGGTTGCGGACCGGCGGAGGCGCGGCAATAGAGCGCGAAAGTGGGCATTATTTATACTCCTGGATTTCGATTTCCTTATTGAGTATCATATTGGCATTCAATGCCATAGCTGCCATTTCATCTTCGCCGGGATAGACCGCCACGGGGGCAATCCACTCCACGTATTTCTTAATACGATTGACAACCGGCTTGCCGTAGGCGATACCGCCGGTGAGGATGATGGCATCGACTTTCCCCTTCAGCACGCAGGCGTTCTCGCCTATCTGCTTGGCCACCTGGTATGCGAAAGCCTCTTCCAGCAATTCTGCCTTCGGATCGCCGGCAATAGCGGCTTTTTCCACTGCGTAAGCATCATTGCTGCCGAAATAGCCGACATAACCGCCTTTGCCAACAAGCATCTTCTGCATATCTTGTTGGGTGTATTTACCACTGAAACAAGCCTTTAAGAACTGGTTCATCGGCAGGGAACCGGAACGCTCGGGGGAGAACGGGCCTTCGCCGTCCAAAGCCTGGTTCACATCGACGACTTTGCCTTTCTCGTGCGCGCCCACACTCACGCCGCCGCCCATGTGCGTGATGATGAGGTTCAGTTCCTCATACTTCTTGCCGCAATCCTTGGCATACATGCGCCCGATGGCTTTGTGGTTGAGGGCGTGGAAGATGGACTGGCGCTCGAACATGGGGTGACCGGAAATGCGGGCGATTTCATTCATTTCGTCCACCATCACGGGATCGGCGATATAAGCGCATTCCAAACCGATATATTTGGCGATGCTGTCGGCGATGAGTCCGCCGAGGTTGCAGGCGTGCTGACCGCTGTAGCCCATTTTCAAGTGCTCAAGCATCAAATCGTTGACCCTGTAAACACCTGATTTCAAAGGTTTCACGAGTCCGCCGCGACCCATCACAATGTTGATGTCGTGCAGGTCTATGCCTTCCGCTTCCAACGTGGAAGTGATGATGTTCTTGCGGAACTCATATTGGTCGGCGATGGTCGCGAACTGCGACAGCTCCTCCGTGGAGTGTTTGATGTTTTTCAGGAATATTTGCTCGTTGCCTTCGAAAATAGCAACTTTGGTGGAGGTGGCTCCGGGATTGATGGCGAGAATTTTACTCATATTGATGATTTTCGTTAATAAATTATTCAGATTCGGGATCTTCGGACGGGTAAGTGGAGACTTTCACCACATTGCTGTACGAGAGTCCCGCGCTGTTTTTCACGTAGGCGCTCACGTAGTAGAAAGTGTCCACCAAGGGCAATGTGAAGGTGGCAGAAAAGGTGTCCACTTCGGAATAGTTGCCGACTTTCACCAGGGTTGTGTAAATGTCGTTCATGTTGGGTGGCAGGAAAAGGCTATAGCAGAAGCCCTGCTCCATATAGTAGTCACAGCCACCATCATCAGTAATCAACGCACTGACATTCAACTGCTTATTATCGTATTCCGTGGAGGTAATGGTGGAAACTGCTGTGCCGTATTTCGTACATCCTGTAACCAGAAATGCCGCACAAAAACACAATATCATAAACTTTTTCAGATACTTCATATCTACCAAAATTTCAAGGTTGCAAATATACAAAAATTTTAGACGTGAGACGTAAGACGTGAGACGTATGAAAGAGGATGATTATTTTCACACGTCACACGTCATACGTCATACGTCTAAAAAAAATGTATCTTTGCGGCTTAATAATTTTAAAACCTAAATACTATGGCATTAGCAATTAACAACGAGAATTTCGAGACCCTGATCAAGGGCGACAAGCTGGTCGTCATTGACTTTTGGGCAACCTGGTGCGGCCCGTGCAGAAGCATCGCTCCCATCGTGGAGGAGGTCGCCGCCGAATTCGAAGGCAAGGCTGTGGTCGGCAAGTGCGACACCGACGAGAACGGCGACATTGCCATGCAGTTCGGCATCATGAACATCCCCACCCTGGTCTTCATCAAGAATGGAGAACTGGTGGATCGTCATGTCGGCGTAATCAAGAAAGAGGAGCTGGTGGCGAAAATCAACCAACATTTGTAAATAATCAAAATCCAATAAATTATGAGTATAGCTGCTATTATTTGCCTTGTCGGCGCAATTGTCATTGTGCCGTTCATCATTTATTATGTGAAGGAAGCGAAAAACCACCCGAAGGGTCTCATCGCCGCGGCGTTGAGCAACATGGGCGAGCGTTTCGGCTACTACATCATGAATGCCGTGCTGCTTCTCTTCCTCGTCTCCAAATTCGGCCTGCCTGACGGTACTGCCGGTGTCATCTATTCCGTCTTCTATTTCGGAATCTACGTCTTGAGTCTGGTGGGCGGTATCATTGCCGACAGAACGCAAAACTACAACAAGACCATCCAATGGGGCCTGATCATCATGGCCATCGGCTACGTGGCGATGGCTATCCCGTTGTTCAGCAAAACGGCCGACGGAGCTATTTTAGACAGCGGCACAGGCTGGGCCACCATCCTGACGATCACCTGTATGGCCCTGCTGTTCATCGCTTTCGGTAATGGTTTGTTCAAGGGCAACCTGCAAGCCATCGTCGGCAAGTTGTATGACGAATTCGAGGAAGAGGCCGCAAAGAAAGGCCCCGAGGCTCTCGAAGAGGCTAAGAAACGCCGTGACTCCGGTTTCCAGATTTTCTACGTTTTCATCAACATCGGCGGTTTCTTCGCCCCATTCATCGCCCCGTTCCTCCGCGAATGGTGGCTGAAGGCGCATCACTTTGTCTATAATGCCGATATGTCAGGTCTTTGCCACCAGTTCCTCGCGAACGGCCAGGAGACCCAGAAGTTCACCGAAACCATGGCCGCCGTGCTGCAACCCGGTTACAACTTCACCGACACAGCCGCATTCTGCTCCGATTACATCACGGTCTTCAATCAGGGGGTGCACTTCTCTTTCATCGCTTCCGTAATCGCCATGGCGATTTCTTTGACTATCTTCATGGTGAACAAATACAAATTCCCGCAACCTGCCAAGAAAGAACAGGCTCAGGTGGTGGAATACACCGCCGAGGAGAAACAAGCTATGGCAAAAGAGATCAAACAACGTCTCTACGCTCTTTTCGCCGTGCTGGGTATTGCCATTTTCTTCTGGTTCTCTTTCCACCAGAACGGCCAATCATTGTCTGTCTTCGCCCGTGACTTCGTCAAAACGGATGCCATCGCCCCTGAAATCTGGCAGGCTTTGAACCCCTTCTTTGTGATTGTCCTCACTCCGCTGATGATTATCTTCAACAAGAGAGTCACGATGTCCACTCCGCGCAAGATCGCTTTGGGTATGGCCATCGCCGGCAGTGCGTACCTCTTCCTGATGATTTTCTCCATCGCCAAGAATTATCCTTCTGGCGAAGAATTCCGTTTGTTGGATGCCGCCCAGATGGCTGCTGCAGGTCTCGCCAAGGCCGCTCCTTGGGTGCTGCTCGTGACTTACTTCCTGCTGACCGTCGCTGAATTGTTCATCTCCCCGCTGGGTCTGTCATTTGTCTCCAAAGTGGCTCCGCGCCACATGGTAGGCCTGTGCCAGGGCTTGTGGCTCGGCGCCACCGCCATCGGCAACCTGATGATCTGGCTCGGACCCGTGATGTACAACGCTTGGCCGATCCAATACTGCTGGGCCGTCTTCGCTGTAGTCTGCTTCGTCTCCATGGCCATCATGCTCGGCATGGTGAAGTGGCTGGAGAGAGTGACGAAATAACGGTGAACTCACCATATTAATATGAAGAGACCTGTCGAGAGATGGGTCTCTTTTTTTGTTTAAGGTTTAAGGTTTAAGGGTTAAGGATTAAGGGTTAAGGTTTAGGGGGTAGGGTTAGGGGGTTAGGGAGTTTATGGGTTTATGGGTTTATGGTTAGCAGACAGATTGTCGCATTGTCAGTGACAAATTGTCCATTTTCGGCGTTGGCACGCGGGTTGCATAATAAAGCCCGGTCGCGAAAGCGAGAGCAGAAACGACCGAGAAAAAAATCAAATGTCTAACCAATTAAAAAATGGAGGTTTATTATGTTACCCGTAATGTTCAAAAACAGCTGGTTTCCTACAATGTTCGAAGAATTCCTGAACAACGACATAATGCCTCGTGCCAATACCACCGCACCGGCAGTCAATGTGAAGGAAGATGAAAAGGCTTACACCATGGAAGTGGCCGCGCCCGGCATCAAAAAAGAGTTCTGCCGCGTGAACATCAACGACGATGGCAATCTGAACATCGCCATCGAGAACAAGATGGAACACAAGGAAGAAGAGAAAAAGCACCACTATCTGCGCCGCGAGTTCTCCTATTCCAACTACGAACAGAGTTACACGCTGCCTGAAGATGTGGACAAAGAGAACATTTCCGCCAAAGTGGAGCACGGCATCCTCACCGTCACCCTTCCCAAGGTCACAAAAGAGGAAGTCAAAACGGCACGAGCCATCGAAATCCAGTAAAGGTTTTCGCAAAAACGAATCAAGGCGATGTCTATAAGGCACCGCCTTTTTTTGTGGACGTATGCGACACGTCCCTACAACCGTTCACTAATCACTATTCACTAATCACTATTCACTAATCACTAAAAAATTGTACCTTTGCCGCCATATTTTTGACATTATGAGAAAGAATCTCCTCAAGAATCTGTTGGTTGCGACACTGCTTTGCGGAGCGGCAATAACAGTCAACGCCCAATGGTCCGTGGGCATCAAAGGCGGATGGGACTACACCTTCATCACCCGCTCCAACGCGGGCCGTATCGACGAAACCTATTCGCCACTAAGCGGTTACGATGTTGGTATCCAGGCACGTTACGGTTTCACAGACTGGTTTGCCCTTCGCGCCGACCTCAGCGTGATGCGCCGTTCTCACCGCATGGACCGTAACCTCCATTACCTTGATTCGCTCTACACCGAGCACCACAACCTTTACCTGATGCTGCCTATTATGGCCGATTTCTCCTTCGGCGGAAAACATTTTCGCGGCCATGCACTCGTAGGCGAATACGTCGGCTACTGGTTGCAAGACCATATCAAAGGCAAAACCTACTGGATGACAGACTATTGTATGTATTACAACCCCTTTGACGAGAAACGACCTTTCACGCAGGAGGACGCACGTTTCTGCGCAGGCCTCACCGGCGGTCTGGGCTTAAGCTATCTCATCAATGAACACTGGGGCCTAAACCTCGACGCACTTTTCTATTACGACCTCACCTCCCACCACCGCAGCTCCCCGCACCTGCAGGATCCTCGGTATCTGAACACGTTCTCTGTCACCTTGGGAGTTAGTTATCAGTTTTAGAGTGAACAGTGAGCAGTGAGCAGTGATTAGAAACGAGAAAAAACATAATTAAAGAACATTATTCCTTGAACAGCCTCAAAGAGGCAAGACGCGCGAAGCGCTAATAACCCCACACAAGGCGAAGCCGCAATGTGGGGATCACCAAAAAAGAAAGAAAATGAAGAAAATCATCACCATAGCAATAACCATCGCCGTGATTTTCGCCTCCTGCCGCAAGGAGGCCGATTATATGCCGTATATCGGCGAGAACGGAAAAATGGCCTACAATACTTACACCGAACAGTTCGACTACCTGTGGAAAGTTCTCAACACAGGCTACGTGTTCTGGGATGTCGACACCACTGACTGGGATGCCATGTACACCCATTATCTTCCTGCGTTCCAAGAGCTTGACAAAAAATACGATCAGGTAGGCTATGTAAAAACAGAGGAGTTGAATCAGCTTTATACGAAAATAGTAGGCGGTTTGTGCGACCACCACTTGTCGTTCCGTGTTCGAAACCTGCATCCGGCGCCGGATGACATGAGCTCTACCGTGAGTGTCACGCCATACAGTTTGGAAATTCCCACCCGCGACTACTATTTCGAGTCATCAAGTGATGAAAACGCTGGAATTCAATCGTTTTTGCAAAATATCGAGGCACAATATTCCGTCGAGGTTCACGAAACAGCTGTGGGATACGCTTCGGAATTGGGGATGTATATCACCTACCATTATGTCCTTTTCAAGCTTCCCGACGGGCGAAAAGTTCCCTACCTATGGCAATCTTCAGCTGGTATCACGCCGGTGATGCTCCAAAACGGCGAAGGGGCCCAGTTGCTTGACCACTACTTCAAGGCTATTGTGGAGACTCCGCGCAACCAGCTTGCCGGCATCATCCTCGACAACCGTTGCAACCGAGGGGGATACCAGGATGACCTGGATTACCTCATCGGCAATTATCTCAACAAGAAGACGGAAATCATGAAGACCCGTTACAAGGAGGGTCCGGGTCGGCTGGAACACTCCCCGTGGACTCCCTACTACATTTCCCCAAACACCCGCTATCACCGCGACATCACCGCCGAAAACATCCCGTATGTGATTCTTTGCGACATCAACTCGGTGAGTATGGGTGAAATAGAGCCCATGACCATCAAGGCGGTGCTGCCCACATCACACACGATTGGCGAACGCACGCACGGCGGTACGGGTCCGCTGCAGCCCGCTTCCTGGATCGACCTTCACTACGGCGGTCCGTTTGGAAACAGCAATATGTCGGAAGGGCACTACGTTTACACCTCCTCCTTCGAAGCGCAAATTGAAGGAAAAGTCTGGGAAGGTATCGGCCACACCCCGGATGAGATTGTTCTGCGCAAAGACCACAATGGCGACTTCCGTCCGCAGTTGGACGCCGCGTTCAATTACATTCTGAACCATTAACATGTAGGGGCGAAAAATTTTTCGCCCCTACATATTCCAACATTCAACGACAAAAAAATGTACCTTTGCCGTCACGAATTTTCAAATAAAAACAAATACCAAACGATATGAACCCCTTATTTGAACCCCAAGTTTACACAAACAGAAGAGAAAAATTGATGAACGCCGTACAAGGCGGCATCGCTGTGTTTTTGGGCAACCACGAAGCCCCAATGAACTATCCTGACAACACCTATAACTTCCGTCAGGACAGCGACTTCCTCTATTTCTTCGGTCTTTCCATCGCCGACATTGCTGCCGCCATCGATTTTGACGCACACCAAGCTGTCATTTTCGGCAACGACTTCACCATCGACGACATCATCTGGATGGGCGACCAGCCGACGATTGCCTCTTTGGCCGAGAAGGTGGGCGTGACGGAGACCCGTCCTTTCGGGCAGCTCGCCGAATTCATCCAACAGGCGCAGGCTCAAGGCCGAAAGGTCCACTTCGTGCCGCCGTACCGTGGCGACAACCAGATCCTGCTCGCCAACCTCACCGGAATCGATGTCAACCACATCCGCGAACACGCCTCCGTGGAGCTCATCAAGGGCATCGTGAACCTGCGTTCCGCAAAGGAACAGTGCGAAATCGACGAGATGGACAAGGCTTGCGAAATCGGCGTGAAAATGCACACCGCCGTGATGCGCCGCGCTGTTCCGGGCGAGTCCGAGCGCGAACTGGCCGGTCTGGCTGAAGGCATCGCCCTGTCGTTCGGCAACGGCATCTCATTCCCCGTAATCCTCTCCCAGCACGGCGAGACACTGCACAACCACCTGCACAACGGCATCCTCCAAGAGGGAAACATGCTGCTGATGGACGCCGGCGCAGAAGGACTCATGAACTACTGCTCCGACTACACGCGCACACTGCCTATCGGTGGCAAGTTCACCACCAAACAGCAGGAAATCTACGAAATCGTGCTGAAAGCCAACATGGATGCCATCGATGCGGCGCATCCGGGCATGTACAACAAAGAGCTGCACCGTCTCTCCTGCGAAGTTATCGCTCAGGGACTCAAAGACTTAGGTCTGATGAAAGGCGATGTAAAGGAAGCCGTGGAATTGGGTGCGCATGCTCTGTTCATGGTGCACGGTTTGGGACACCAAATTGGCCTGGATGTGCACGACATGGAAGGTCTCGGCCAGATTTATGTCGGTTATGACGACACGGTGCGTCCGAGCAATATCTTCGGATGGGCTTCCTTGCGCATGGCCCGCGAGCTGAAGCCAGGCTTCGTGGTCTCCATCGAGCCCGGCATCTACTTCATCCCGCATTTGATTGACATCTGGAAGAATGAGAACAAGTTCGCCGACTTCATCAACTACGATGTGGTGGAGAAATACCGCGACTTTGGCGGCATCCGTATCGAGGACGACCTGCTCATCACCGAGACCGGTCACCGCGTGCTTGGTCCGCATTTGCCGAAGGGTGTGGACGAACTTGCCGCGATTATTGGGAAATAACATCTTCTCAGGTCGCGATAATCTGCATGAATGATACGGTAGAGACGGGGCGCGCCCCGTCTCTACAAATATTGGAATTATGGCTTCACTGTGGCAACTTTTCTGGTCGTTTTTCAAAATCGGCACCTTCACGTTAGGCGGCGGTTATGCCATGATTCCTCTGATGGAGAAGGAGTTGGTTGATCGGCACGGCTGGATCTCTAACGAGGATTTCATGGATATTATGGCGTTGTCGCAGACCATGCCGGGCATTTTTGCGGCGAATATGGCCGTGCATATCGGGTGGCGGCTGCGGGGCGTTCCCGGAGCAGTCTTTTCCCTTTTGGGCAATATCCTGATGCCGATTCTGATTATCCTCGCATTGGCGGCGGGACTGCACTGTTTGCAAGGGAATGCCGTGGTGGAAGCCATTTTCAAGGGCATCCGGCCTGTGGTGGTGGCCCTCATTGCCGCACCTGTATTCCGTATGGCCAAAACCGCGAAAATCTCCCGCTACAACTTCTGGATTCCCGTAATGGCCGCATTGCTCATTTGGCTGCTCGGCATCTCCCCGATTTGGATAATCTTAGCAGCCGGCATCGGCGGTTTTGTGTATGGTAAATATCTGGAAAAGAAGGAGGTGCAGCCATGATTTTCTGGAAACTGTTCTATACGTTCTGCAAGATCGGCATCTTCAACTTCGGGGGCGGCTACGCTATGATCGCCCTGATTCAGAACGAGGTGGTGGAGAAGCAAGGGTGGATGACGATGGCCGAGTTCACCGACATTGTCGCCACGAGCCAGATCACGCCGGGACCTATCGGCATCAACGTGGCCACCTACGCGGGCTACACGTCCGTGATCAATGCCGGCTACGACCCGATATGGGGTGTGGCGGGCGCTTTCTTGGCCTCCTTCTCCGTAATCCTGCTACCGTTTCTATTAATGCTGATAGTCAGCCGTTTCCTGCTGAAATATAAAGATCACCCGGTGGTGAAAACGGTGATGTCGGTGCTAAAGCTGACGGTCATCGGGCTGATCGCTGCCGCCGCCGTGCTGCTGGTAAGTCCCGAAACTTTCGGTTCCTACTCGGAAAGTCCACTACAGCTTTTCCTCAGCATCGGTCTTTTCGCCGCCGCTTTCTTCGCCTCGCTGAAGCGAAAACTCGGCCCCATCCCGCTGATTGTGCTGTCGGGAGCGGTAGGATTTGTAGTATATTACTGTTGTTAAGTGTTTAGTGATGTAGTAAGGATGTGTGCTATTCGCCGTGCTGAAAGCACGAAATCCTAATAACCCCACATAAGAAACGAAGTTGCGCAGTGTGGGGTGGCTTGCGCGGCGCGAGTCTGCGTGCCAGAGGCACGCTACTAATTTATGATTCCGCTCACTGAGTCATTATTTGTCAGCATAATGACCTCGCAGTGACAAAATAAGAATATGTCGTCTTTATCGTTTTTGGCTGCGGGCAAAAGGATCACTTCCATATATTATCCACATCCAAAACTTCATAATCGCCCCTGTTGTAAGCCGCTCTTCCTTCTTCCACCTTACGAACTATTTCAGGATTGTACTCATATTCGTCTGATTTGTCAATAGACACTACTGCTCCAAGCTTTTTGATGACTGAAAGTAGCAAATCTATTTCACGTCCGTTTTTCGTATAGGTTATCGTTGCAGTGCACATAATCGTTCTTTTTTAATTTACGCGGCAAAAACACAACATATCTTGGAAATGGTTGTCTTTTGAGCGAATATTTTTTCAAAAAAGTGACGAACGACACGATTTTGAAAGGTTTTTTGCTTTTATCATGTGATTATTTACATGATTTATGGTGTTTTTGAAGGGACTATGTCATTATTACAATTGTTTGGCTGTTCCCCTATTACTAAGAATTTTTCCCCGCACACCTACGGCGTGCGATTTGCGACGCTGGAAGCGTTGTTTCTCTGACGCTGGAAGCGTCAGCTACTAACTGATCGTCTTCGCAATCTTCTCAATGTTCAAACTCCGCGCCGAGGCATCGATGATGTCTTTGTAGATGCCGCCCTTCTTGTAGATTTCGTCGGGGTCGCCGCTCTCTTCCACGCGGCCGTCTTTGAGGGCGTAGATGTAATCGGCGTCGATGATTTGCGAGATGCTGTGGGAGATGATGATGACGGTGCGGTCCTGCTTGATGGCGTCGATGCTGTTCTTGATTTGCTCGGTGGCGATGGCGTCCAAGCTGGCGGTGGGCTCGTCCAGGAAGATGATGGGCGGGTTCTTGAGGAACATGCGGGCGATGGCCACGCGCTGCTGCTGACCGCCGGAAAGGTCGGTGGCGCTGTGCGCGAACTGCTTCGGCAACTCCATGATCTGGTCGTAGAGGTGCGCCTTCTTCGCGGCCTCCACCACCTCGTCGTGCGTGGCCTCCGGGTTGCCGTAGAGGATGTTCTCCTCAATCGTGCCGTCGAAAATGTGGTTCTTCTGCAACACCAACCCGATGTTCTCGCGCAAGTACTTCGTGTCGTAGTCCTTCAAGTCCACGCCGTCCAACGTGATGGTGCCCACCTGCGGCTCGTAGAACTTGTCCAACAGGTTGACAATCGTACTCTTGCCCGCGCCGGAAAGTCCCACCAAAGCGGTGATCTTGCCCGGTTCAATCTTCATGTTGATGCCGAACAACGCCTGCGTGCCATTCGGGTAGGTGAAATCGACGCCCTTCAGCTCGAAATTGCCGTGAATCTGCTCGGGTTGGTAATCGCCCGACGGCTCGATCTCCTTTTCGGAGTTGAGGATGCCGAAGAAGCCTTCCGCATAAATCAGCGCGTCGTTCACGTCGTCGAAGATGCGCTGCAGCTGCGTGATGGGCGCGATGACGTTGCTGAACAGCATCACGTGGTACATGATTTTACCGATGGTCATGCCGGGATATTCGATGAGCACCAAGTAGGCGGTGAGGATGATGACCAGCACCGTGCCGATCTGCTTCACGAAGCTCTTCAACCCGTTGTAGTAGAAGGCCACCTTGCGGGTTCTCATCTGGTTCTCAGTAACTTGGTTCTGTATATCCAACTGTTTCTGTGCCTCGATCTCCTCGCGATTGAAACTCTTGATGACGTTAATCGAGTCAATAATGTTCTTGATACCCTGACTTTTACTCTCTAAATGGCTACGCATCTCGCGGCGCCACCCTTTGAGCCGCCGCGCCTGCCGGTAAGTGATCCAGAAGTAGATGGGCACGATGCCGAGGGCGACCAAACCGACATAGACGTTGGCCGCGAACATCAGGATGAGGGCGAGCAAGGCGCTGGTGAACAATGGCAGCAGGTCGATGAAGAAGTTCTGCACGGTGCGCGACAACGAACTGACACCCTGGTCGATACGTGCCTGCAACTTGCCCGTGGCATTGTCTCCGGAATTGAAAAACGCCATCTTGAACGTGAGCACCTTCACGATGACGCTCTGCGCCAGGTCGCGGCTGACGTAAATCCGCATCCGCTCGCCATAGTAGTTTTGCGCGAAGGTAACCAGCGCGGAGAGCAACTCCTTGCCTAACAGTACAATGCTGATGATAGTCATAATCCTTGCCGCTTGGCTCCACTGAAAGTTGGTGCCGATGAGCGCGTTGATGGCATCCACCGTCTTGTCGAGCACGATGGCATTGACCTGCGCCATCAATGACCCGACCAAAGTCAGAATCAACGTGATGATTACCAGCCATTTGTATGGTTTCACAAACGGACGGAGGTTTTTGAAAAGTTGAAGTAAGTTCATTGTAAAAGGTTAATGGTTAAGGATGAAGGGTGGTGTAGAGACGCAAAATTTTGCGTCTCTACGACGTTCAATCGTTTACTGTCCCGAACAGGTCATATTCCGCTGCGTCGGTGATTTCCACGTTGTAGAATTCACCAACGGTGAGCGGTTTCTCCTTGTCAATGAAGACGGTGTTATCGACATCAGGGGAGTCGAATTCGGTGCGGCCGATGTAGCAGTCGGGTTCTTCGCTGTCAATCAGCACCTTCATGGTGGTGCCGACACGCGTTTCGTTGATTTCCAACGAGATACCTTCTTGCAGTTTCATGATCTCGTTCACCCGTTTGGTCTTTTCGGAGGCCTTGATGGGGTCGCCGAGATCGTAGGCAGGCGTGTCTTCTTCGCGGGAATAGGCGAAAACGCCGAGTCGTTCGAAGCGGTTGCGCTTCACAAACTCCACAAGCTCTTTGTGCTGCTCGCGGGTTTCGGTCGGGTAGCCGGAAATCAGCGTGGTGCGCAGCGCAATGTCAGGGATGGTCTCGCGGATGCGTGCGATGAGGTCGTAGATGTATGCCGAGCTGCCGCCGCGCCGCATACTCTGCAGAATGTCGTCGCTCACATGCTGGAACGGAATATCCAGATAGCGGCAATATTGCGGATACTGTTTCATCACCTCCAGAATCTCATACGGGAAATTCAGCGGGTAAGCGTAATGCAACCGAATCCATTGAATACCATTTACTTGCGCTAATTTATCCATCAGGTTTGCGAGTTCGCGCTTGCCACTGTGATCAATGCCGTAGTAGGTGAGGTCTTGCGCGATGAGCATCAGCTCCTTCACCCCCTGATCGGCTAAGCGTCGCGCCTCTTCCACCAAAAGAGGGATCGGTTTGGAGACCTGCCGGTCGCGGATAAGAGGAATGGAGCAGTAAGAGCACTGGTGGTCACAGCCCTCGGAAATCTTAAGGTAGGCGTAGTGTCGCGGAGTGGAAAGCATTCTGTCTGGTGTATTAAGCAACTGGAAGTCAGGTGATTCCAACAGTTTCGGGAGCTCCGCGAAAGTGAAGAAACCATCGACTTCAGGCAAGGCTTCCTGCAGTTCCGACATATTGCGCTGCACAAGGCATCCTACCACGTACAACTTCTTGATCTGGCGGCGTTTCTTGCGCTCAATCTGGTTCAGGATTTCGTTCACGGATTCCTCCCGCGCATCGTGGATGAAACTGCACGTGTTGATAATCACAACATCGCTTTTTTGCGCGCTCTCGTAGTAAAGTTCGTGGCCGTTACGATGCAGTTGCGCAGCCATAACTTCCGAATCCACAATGTTTTTGGAACAACCCAGCGTGATGATATTTACAGTCATAAAAAGATGTTTTCTGTCGGCAAAGATATGTTTTTTTTCCAACATGCCGTGTTTTAATCTTTTGGCTTCCTGTGGCCTAACGTTAGATTTTTTGTATCTTTGCCGTTTCAAAATCAGGTAATCATCAAAAAAATCAAAACAATGAAAAAGATAGTAATTGCCCTTGTGGCGGCAGTCTTTGCGCTGACTTCTTGCACCAACACGAATCCGTACGCTGGTAAATACACGGGCACCTTCTCATTTATCACCAGCAACACCACCAAAAGCGGCACTGTGCTGTTTACAGAAAACCCGCTGACTTCCAACATGTTATTGTACAGTATCATCTCCCTCTCCCCGGTTAACGGATCGTCCAACGCCTATGTTTCCAACGAAGTCAGTGCCGAACTGATCACCCAATTGCTTCAATACGTCGGCAACCAAAACAGTATTTACAATACGGCTACCGAGCAAATCAAAAATGTCAAAATTGAAGCCACCTTTAGCGGAAACCAAGTCAACGTGGACATGTATTACGAGATTCTGATTCTCGAACTTATGACCACCCGGGTAAGTATTGTCAAATTCACGGGTACAAAATAATTGGATTGTTCCATGAATAAAAAGTGGATTCTTGGGCTGATTTTCCTTTTAGGATGGACGTTCTGCCAGGCTCAGGACTCCACTTTTTCCTCTGATTACAAAATATTCTACTACCCCAACGGCGTGAAATCGAGCGAAGGCCGCCTCATTGACGGTAAGCCCGAAGGCTGGTGGAAATCCTACAACGAAAAAGGCGTACTCGTTTCGGAAGGGAACCGCAAAAATTTCCTTCTCGACAGTTTGTGGACGTTCTACAACGATGACGCCTCCGTACGCATGAAAGTGCACTACACAGAAGATAAAAAAAACGGGGAACAAATTGTATATCAGAAAGATGAATACACCATAACACAATGGAAGCAGGACACGATTGTCGGCTGCGTGAACACCTATAGCATGAATAATGTATGGAAGAAAACCGTCCCATACATGAACGGACTGCCACACGGATTGGCCAAGGAGTTCAACGACACCGGATTGGTGGTGGCGGTGACAAAATATTACCGAGGCGTGAGGAGCCGTCGTGAGGTCATCAACCGCACCGACAAATTCGGGCTCAAGCAAGGCAGCTGGAAATATTTCTGGGAAAATGGCATTTTGCGATTGGAAGCGCAATATCTCAACGGAAAAAAACACGGTTTTTTCAAATATTATGATGAAAACGGTGATTTTCTGTATGTGGAAAAGTACGAGAACGACCAATTGGTCAAGGATGCGAAGGAGACCAAACAGATGGAACGGCGTCAGACCTACCACACCAACGGCCAAGTCGCCATCGTGGCCACCTACTACAATGGCCGTCCCGACGGAATTCGCCGCGATTTCGATTCCACAGGCAAAATCACCAACGGATATCTTTATGAGGACGGATGGCTCCGTTACGAAGGCATCACCGACCTAAACGGACTGCGACAAGGATTATGGAAAGAGTACTATCCTACGGGGGAGCTCCGTTCCAAAGGAAAATACAAAAACTCCAAGCCAATAGGAGAATGGAATTTCTATTTTACGGATAAAACAATTGAAATTACAGGCAGTTACAACAACAAAGGACAGAAAATCGGAGAATGGCTGTGGTTCTATCCCAGCGGCGACACCATGACGTTGGCCAATTATGAGGATGGGGAATTGGAAGGCCGCTATGTGGAATACGATGAAGAAGGGCAACCCGTGACAAAGGGAGAATATACCGCCGGATACGAAGAGGGCATTTGGTCATACAGAAACGGAACAGCCTTGGAAACAGGACGTTATGAAGGCGGCTTACGGGAAGGGATTTGGAAAACATGGTTCGAATCGGGCAAAATAGCCTCTGAAATCCACTATGCAAACGACGTGATGGACGGGAAATACGTGCTCTACTGGGAAAACGGGAACACTCGCCTTACTGGAAAATACGAAAACGGACTGCAAGAGGGTGTTTGGCAATTGTATGACGAAGAAGGAAATTTATCCATAACTACCTTATTCAAAGAGGGTAAGGAGTTAAAATGGAACAACTATACAATAAAATATTAGGGAGTGCGTTAAAAAAATCGTATCTTTGTGCCCTCAAATTTGAATCCATTTGCTTAACTTGAAGTATTGTGGATTCTGATTTTTTGACATTAAAGATATTTAATGTTTTGATTTTTAGCATCTTATAAATTGATTTATGCGATTTAAAATATTGATATTATCCCTATTGTGCGGTTTTGCATGTCATTTGAAGGCTCAAACCGATGATGTTGCGCAGGATACCGCCGCCGCTCAAGCCGCCCAAGCCGCACAGGAAAGCCTCGAGATCTTCACCCGCAACGAAATTCGTCTGATGGACTCCCTGCTGAATGTCTGGTACGTGAAGAGAGACCTCGCCTCCCAAAACTCCGTCCTCGCCAAATTGACCGATGACACTACCAAATACGATCACAACGATTCCTTGATTTTCAAACGGTTAAGCGATATACACACCCCTATTCAAGTCGCTTATAACGACAAAGTGAAGCGTTTCATTGAACTCTATTCCGTACAACGCCAGCGCAGTTCATCCGTGATTTTGGGGTTAGCGCAATACTATTATCCTTGGATGAAGGCCATTTTCGACAAATACGACCTCCCCGAAGAGCTGGTCTACATCACCATTATCGAATCCGCCCTGAATCCAACGGCCGTTTCCCCCGCCGGGGCTACCGGCATTTGGCAATTCATGTACGGCACAGGCAAACTCTACGGATTGGAAGTTACTTCCTACGTGGATGACCGTCGCGACCCATACAAAGCCACAGAAGCCGCCGCCCGGCACTTCCGTGATCTCTATAACATATTCGGAGACTGGGGATTAGCCATTTCCGCCTACAACTGCGGCGCAGGCAATGTGCGCAAAGCCATCCAACGTTCCGGCGGCAAAACCGATTTTTGGAGCGTGAGCCCCTATCTCCCGCGCGAAACCCAAAACTACTTCCCCGCCTTCATCGGCGCCATGTACATGATGACCTACCACAATCTCTACGGAATCAAACCTGCTAAAATCTCCATCCCTTCCGATGTGGACACCATTATGATCAATAAGGAAACCCATTTCCAGCAAATCGCCAATGTGCTGAATGTCAGTTATGACGAAATCAAAACGCTGAATCCGCAATACAAGAAAGACATCATTCCAGCCTTTACCCAACCCATGCCCGTGCGCTTGCGTTCCAACGATATCCTGATGTACATCGCCATGGCCGATTCCATTCCAAACTACAACTATGACACCTACTTCAACCCGACGAAAAATCTGAACATCGCAACCACCAACGGAACCGTGACCGAAGATGGCATGATGATTGTGCAAACAACCCCGAACAAATATCATGTGGTAAGAAAAGGTGAAACGCTGGGCAAAATCGCTTCCAAATACCACACATCTGTTAATAACATCAAGGCTTTGAACCATTTGCATAGTACTAACCTGCGTGTTGGACAGAGATTACTGGTCAAGAAAGGCACTACCGTGAAGGTGCCGAATCCGAATGCGAAAAAGCCGGAACAAGATTCCACAAAAATCATCACGGAGAATGCATCAAAAGATTCTGTGTCAACAAAAAGCGATACCATAGGAGGGCCTGCACCGACCAAACCGCAACCTGAAATCAAGCCGGTACAACAACAGATGAACTACACGTCCTATACCATCCGCCAGGGAGATACCCTATCCTCTATCGCCAGACGTTACGGCACCACCGCCAATGACTTGGCCCAATACAACAATCTGGCCAACAAAGATGCCCTCAAAATCGGGCAGAAGTTGAAAATTCCCACTAAATAATTCTCTTGGAACGGTTCTTCGTCTGTAGAGACGATGTGCGCATCGTCTCAACCGTAAACACAAAACAGCAGCATGGGAATAGTCATAAGACAAAGCATTAAGGGTACTATCGTCAATTACGTGGGAATAGCCATCGGTTTCATCACCACGTTTTTTATTGTGACGAAGTATCTGACACAGGAAGAGATCGGCCTCACCCGTGTGTTGATTGACGCTGCCGTCCTTTTCTCCAGTTTCGCCCAACTCGGCACAGGCTCATCCATCATCCGATTTTTCCCCTACTTCAAGGACGAAAACACCAAACATCACGGCTTCTTCTTTTGGACTTTAATGGTTCCAATAGTCGGCTTCCTTGTTTTCTTATTGGTGGCCAAATGCTTGGAAGGAACTATCATCCAAACGTTTTCAAAAAATTCCGAACTTTTCGTCACCTATTATCGATTCGTTTTCCCGTTGTCGCTGTTTATGCTTTATCGAACCGTGTTCGAAGCCAATGCCAACGTGCTGATGCGCATCGTGATCCCGAAATTTGTAAACGAAGTCGGCGTGCGTGTGGGATTGTTAGCAGCCTACCTGCTGTATGGTTACTGGCATATCATCGACCTTGACGGACTGGTCATCGCTGTCTGCATCACCTATTTTATCGCCACACTGGTAGATTTCTTCTACCTCTTGACATTAGGAAAAATCAGCGTTAAGCCTGACACAAAGGTATTTACAAAACCTCTGCTGAAGGATATCGGCTTCTATACACTCTTTCTGCTGCTGAATGCCATCACCGTGAATGTGATGCCATTGTTGAACACCTTTTTTGTCAGTGCGGGCATGGGACTCGCCTTTACGGGCATTTACGCCATCGCCAACTACATCGCCACCGTGGTGGAAGTGCCAAACCGGTCACTGAATGCCATTGTGCAACCGGAAATCTCGGAATCCATCAAAAACAATGACTTTCAGCGAGCCGAAACGCTATGCAAATCCGTTTCCCTGCATCTAATGTTGTCCAGCGCACTTATTTTCCTGTTCATTTGGGTGAATCTCGGTGCCCTCTTTATGCTGCTCCCCAATGGCGCTTCATACGAGGCTGGCAAAAGCGTGGTGCTGATTCTCGGGTTCGCCAAATTCTTTATTTCGACGCTGTTTGTCAGCTCGAGTGTCCTAAACTATTCCAAGTATTACTATTGGTCGCTCATTTTCACCGTAATGCTCACCACCATGGCCATTGTACTGAACGTAGTGCTGATTCCCCGCTATGGTATGGACGGTGCCGCGCTGTCGCATCTGCTTTCCTACATTGCCTTCTACACATGCCTTCTGGTATTAGTTCGCGTGAAGCTGAATATCAATATCTTATCCATGAATCAGATAAAGGTGCTCCTGCTCATCGCAGGACTGTTACTGCTGAACTTCGCTTGGGTGAAATTCCTCACCCCGCTGTTCATGCAACTTCCTTTTTCCGAAATGATGAACATCATGAGCGATGCGGTCGTCAAAACTCTGATTCTGCTTGTCGTTGCTGTAGGAGGCTGCTATTATTGGCATATCTCAGAAGATATCAACCGATTAATTCGCAAAACCTTACGGATCAAGAGGTAACAACAAACCCCAAAGCGCCTTATCGACTGAAAACCAGCCTCTCCCCACGGCTTTCCTCATGGAATAACCCGTTCTCGTACACTAAATTCCCGTTGACAAACGTGTGGGTCACCTGCGCATGAACGGCAACGCCATCGTAAGGTGTCCAACCGCATTTATAATAGGTTTCTTCGTTGGTAATCAGTTTGTTGATCTGCGTATCCACCAAGACAAGATCCGCATGATAACCTTCCCGAATGAAACCGCGCCGGTCAATTCGATATAATTTTGCGGGATTATGGCACATAAGCTGTACTAACTGCGCAACACTCAGATTGTTACGATAAAAATGATCGACCATGAGCGGCAGGTTGTGCTGAATAGAGGGAAATCCGGACTTGGCAGTGAAATAGCTGTCTGTGAATTTCTCCCCTCGCAGATGTGGTGCGTGATCAGAGCCTATGGTGTCGATGTATCCGTCTTGGATCCCCCGCCAAAGCGCACGTTTGTCATGTGCTGATTTAATGGCCGGATTGCACTTTATGGCGAAACCGAAATGATCGTAATCGCGGTCATCGAACAACAAGTAATGGGGACATGTTTCCGCCGTTATCTTTTTAGATGTCAAGGGTATATCGTGACGAAAGAGCAACAGTTCCGCACGTGTGGAAATATGCATAATATGCAGTCGCGCACCCGTTTTGTCAGCCAATTCAATGGCTTTCGCCGAAGACTTGTAGCAAGCCTCATCCGTGCGCACGTAGGGGTGTATGCTCGCATTCGGCACGACTTCATGCTTTTCTGTTAATTCTTTGTAATGCTGCGTGTTACGTTTAACAATCTCCTCGTCTTCGCAATGTGCGGCAATCAAACAGGGCGACTCCTTGAAGAGGCTTCCCAGTACATTTTCCTGATCCACCAGCATGTTCCCCGTACTGGAACCCATGAAGAGTTTGACGCCGCAAACCGTTTTCGGATCGGTTTTCACGATTTCGTCAAGGTTGTCGTTGGTGGCTCCGATGTAAAAAGAGTAGTTAGCGAGGGATTTCTCGGCGGCAAGGTCGAATTTCTCCCGCAACAAGGCCTGTGTGGTGGTTTGCGGCTCCGTGTTCGGCATCTCCATGTAAGAGGTCACGCCGCCCGCCACCGCCGCCCGGCTTTCGCTATAGATATCCGCCTTTGCCGTCAACCCAGGTTCCCGAAAATGCACATGCTCGTCAATGACACCGGGAATCAAGTATTTGCCTCTTGCATCGATGACTTGGGCGTTCTCAGGTTCAAAGGTCTCACCTTTGCGTACAATTTTGGATATTGTCCCATTCGAAATGAAAACGTCTGCCTCTAAGATTTCGCCGTCATTCACGACCGACGCGTTTGTGATGAAGTAGTTCATTGGTGATTATTATTGGTGAATTGTAGAGACACAAAACTTTGCCTCTTTACAACGTCTTCTATTCATCATTCTGCATTCATCATTAGAAACGGCCTCCGGCACCGCCGCCGCCGAAGCCGCCACCGCCGCCAAAACCACCGAACCCGCCGAAACTTCCGCCACCGCCGAAACCTCCGAAACCGCCTTTTCCAAAGCTGCCGCCGCCAAAGCCGCCGCTGTAGTCGGACCAATTGCCGCCGTAGTGGGTGGTCGGCGGGAAGTAGCCGCCGCCGTAGTGACTTCCACCGCTGCCGTCGCCCTTTCCCGCTTTGTGCAAAACAACACAAACGAGGACTATGATGCCAATGATGACCAAGAAAGCTATGAGGGCCGCCTCTCCATCATCGTCGTCATAGTCACGAAGCTCCTTGATCTCGCCCGCCGCCAACGGCAGAATGTACGCCAATGCAGAATCAATAGCCGCGTTGTAGTCTCCTTCGCGCAGGGCCGGCATCATCTTCAGCTCGATAATCCTCTTGGCGATTCCGTCTGGAATCGCTCCCTCTAGATCGTAACCAACGGATATGTAAACCTCTCCAGCAGTTTCGTTGCGGGGTTTTAACAGCAACACCACCCCGTTGCGTTTGCCATCGGGGGATCGCACCCCCCATCTTTCACCAATTTCGTAAGCGAACTCGGCCGCCGAATAATAACCTAAATCGCTGACTGTCACCACACAAATCATGTTCGTGGTCGTATCATTAAAAGCCACAAGCCGTTCCTCCTTCTCCTGAATCTGATCAGCAGTAAGGATGCCTGCAAGGTCGTTGACCAAGCGCGGCGGATTAGGCTTTGGTGGAATTACGTCCGCGTCCTTTGCCGTTCCCGTCAATGCGGAAACCAAAGCAAACAGTATGATTAACAGCCGTTTCAATGCTCTCTAAAAAAAACGGTTAGTTGAAGTTAAACTCCACTTCAGGAGCATTTTCTGCACCAGCCGTGGCTTTGAAATAACCCTTCTTGTCGAAATTGAACATGCCGGCGATGATGTTGTTCGGAAAACGACGGATGTAGGTATTG
>Ga0265299_10001447_pt1 | contig 27042 bp, 22 predicted proteins | sample AusTroGonzalo_MG_4_FD_193485 | JGI IMG/M metagenome (GOLD analysis project Ga0265299, IMG submission 193485) | Bovine rumen microbial communities from tropical cattle in Woodstock, Queensland, Australia - Gonzalo_02 | ecosystem: Host-associated > Mammals > Digestive system > Stomach > Rumen ... | reverse complement strand
ACACTCATACGGGGAACAACCCTGTTGCGGCGGGATACAAGATCATGCACGGGTACCAGAACGTGACGGAGAGCTACAACATCACGACAGTGGCCGGCACGCTGACCATCAACCCGAAGGCGGTGACCATTACCGCGAATAGCAAGGTCTTCGTCTATACGGGTACAGCGCAGAGCTGGCCTCAGTATGAGGTGTCCGGTCTGGTGGGCAGTGATGCCATCAGCGCGGTGATACCAAGCAGCATCACCTTCCCGAGCCAGAGCCCGGCGACGAATGCGGTGGAGAGCTACACGTTCACGACAGGAACAGCCAGCAACTACACCGTCACGACAGTTCCCGGTCAGCTGACGATAGTGAACGCTGCCGTGCCTATCACCATCACGGCGGCAAGCCAGGAGTGGACCTATGATGGCAACGCTCATGAGAATCCGCAAGTCACTGTGATGAGCGGCAGTCTGCTGACAGGCGACGCCCTGGTGGCACATGCCACCGGCAGCGTGACCAACGTGGCGCAGACCGCCACCGGCAACAACCCGATAGCTGCGGGTTACAAAGTCATGCATGGCGACGAAGACGTGACAGCAAACTATGTATTCACGACTCAGTCCGGCAAGCTGACCATTAAGCCGAAGGCGGTGACGGTGACAGCCAACAGCCAAGCGTTCACCTACGACGGCACGGCGCACAGCAACAGCGGTTATGTCGTGAACGGCCTGGTGGGCGGCGACGCCATCAGCGCAGCGGTGGCGGGCAGCATCACCTTCCCGAACCAGAGTCCAGTAACGAACACCCTGACAAGCTACCAATTCACAGCCGGAACATCCGGTAACTACAGCGTCACGAAGGCGAACGGCCAGCTGACGATGACGCCTGCCAATGTTCCCATCACCATCACAGCGGCAAGCGACAGCAAGACTTACGACGGCACAGCTCTGACCAACGCCACTGTCACAGTGACTAGCGGCAGTCTGTTGACCGGCGACCAGCTGGTTGCCACCGCAACGGGCAGCGTGACCAACGTCTCCGAAACGGCAGAAGGCAACAACTCTGTCGTGGAAGGCTACCAAATTAAACACGGCACGCAAGACGTGACGGCAAACTACACCATCACGCCGGTGGCCGGCACGCTGGAAATCACACCGAGAACCGTGACCGTAAGTGTTGCAGACAAAACGATCGACTACAATGGCAGTGTGCAGAGCGGCAACACCGCCTGCACGTTCAGCAACGTGGTGGCAGGCCAAACCGCGACAATCGGCTACACGGCGGCAAACGGCCTATTGCCATCCGAAACCCCGTATAATAACGGTAGCTATGACAATGATTTCAAGGTGATGTCTGGAACAACGGATGTCACTTCGAACTATACCCTTACGGAACAGACCACAGGCAAATTGACCATCAAGAACCGGACCAACAAATACTCCATTACCGTGGTGGCCAACAGCAACACCGGCAATGTGTATGACGGCACGGTGAAGAGTGCATCGGGCTTCCAGACGCTTGTGTTCACGTTTAACAACAATCCCTTCACGGTAAGTGGTTTGACGACAAGTAACCCGAGCAGCGCAAATGTGGGCGAATTGGCGAACACCATCAGCGGAATTGCGGTGGTGAAAGATGCCAACGGCAATGATGTGACTTCACAGTTCAATGTTACCAAGCTGGACGGCGTCTTGGGGATTTTGAAACGCCCGGTCACGGTAAGTGTAGCCAACAAAACAGTTGACTACAACGGCAGCGTCCAGTATGGCCATAACGACTACACATTCAACAATGTGGTAAGCGGCCAAACCGCGACGATTGACTATACGGCAGCCAGCGGTACAATGGAATCCCCCATTCCGTATGACAACGGCAGCTATGGCAGCAACTTCAAAGTGATGTTGGGTGAAACCAATGTCACCTCGAACTACACACTTACCTTAAAGACGAAGGGAAAACTGAAAATCGACCCGCCGCCATTGATGGTAACCGCCAAAGATTCCACCAAAATCTACGACGGTCTAGCGCTTCATGCCTCTTACACGGTTGAATCGAATGAATCCCAGCCCACCATCCGCTACAAAGTTAAGAACGGCGACACCTGGAGCGACTACCTGACGGACGCCCCCAGCATCACCAATGCGGGCAGCTTGATCTACATGGTGGAAGCCTCCATCTCCTCCTACACGTCAAGAGACACGGCCACCCTGACCGTCACACAGCGCGAGGTAACCGTGACTGTGGCCGACACCCTTAACATTGAATACACGGGAAGCGAGCACCATAGCGACAATGAGCCCGTGTTTGACAACGTGCTGGCCGGTCAAACGCCGTCTATCACCTATCATCCTGCACACGGCATCGTGGTAGGCGAATACGTAGGTAACTATGTGACGGGATCTTTCAGAGTGATAAGCGGTATAACGGACGTGACCGACAACTACAACCTGACGACCATGACGCCCGGCCGCTTGACCATCGTCAACCGTTCTCATAAATACACCCTCAATGTGATGGCGAAGAGCGATACCGACAACATTTATGACGGCATCACCCACTACGCCATCGGCTACGACACGATTGTGCACCTGAACGACCACCACTTCACGGTGACCGGACTGACGACCAGCAATCCGAGCAGCAAAAATGTCTGCGAGATGACGAACACCCTCAGCGGTACACCTGTGGTGAAAGACGTCCATGGCAATGACGTGACGAATCAATTCAACATCAACTTAATCAACGGCTTGCTGAGAATCAAACCGCGTTCCATCCTGCTGAAAAGTATATCCGGTGTGAAACTCTACGACAGCACCGCTTTGACCCGAAACGCACAAAGCGACGTCATCGTGGAGGGTGCCGGCTTTGTGGAAAATGAGGGTGCCACCTACCATATCACGGGTTCGCAAAGGTATGTGGGCATGAGCTACAACACCTTCACCTACACGCTGAACGAAGGCACATTGGCATCCAACTACCTCATAAGCACCCAGTTCGGAACACTGACGGTGAACCCCGACACCTTCTCCCTGGTGATCGAATCGAAGCCCGGAGAATGGGTTTTCGACAACCAAACTCATCGGAGAGACGAGTATCGAGTGGTGTACAAGAATGTGGCCCGCACGGCAATTCCGGGCAGTAACGGCATGGTATTCGTCCTTCCCACAAAAGACACGCTTACCATCACCTCCACATTTAACGGAATCACCCACAAATCTGAAAATGTCGATTCCAACAACACCTTTACCTACACCCTGCAGCATAGCGACCAGTACGCAGGTAAACATGACACGGTGTTTGGAACATTGAAGATTCTGCCCAGATCGGTGAATGTTCATATCGTGGGTAATGCGAAAATCAAGACTTACACGGGCTATCCTCAATCTGTTAAGGGTTATACCGTGCATATACTCGATTCGTTGTATAAAGCTTCTTATTTCGCATACAGCGGAGATTCTATCGCCACTCGACAAGATTCAGGCAAGACGATGATGAACCTTCAAGCCAGTGAATTCACCAATTTGAATAACGATTTCGCCCCCGTAAACTTTGAAATAACCGATGGTGAAATCTTGATTACACCTGATACGAGTGCCGCTGTCATCCTCGCAGGAAGACACAGCATGGTCGATTATGACGGTCAACCGCACGCTGTCTATGGTTACGAAATTGTCAGTATCACCTCCAACTATTCGGCATCCGATTTCGAGTTCATAGGCACTTCGGGAGATTCCACAGCCTCTCGAACCGATGCGGGTACCACTTGGATGGGCCTTTCCGACACCATGTTCCGGAATGTGAACCCCAATTTCCATGATGTAACATTCGTGTTGCAATCCGACGGTTATCAGCAGATCAAGAGTATCGAGGCGACCGTGAAAGTCACCGGCCACGCAGACACGCGGGAGTATGACGGCACTGAACATTCTGTGACCGGTTACGACCTTGAGTTCAACCCGTCGTTATACACTGCCAATGACTTCACCTTCAACGGCCACGATACGGCTAAGCGAATCATGGAAGGCACCACATGGATGGGACTTGACGTAAGCCAGTTTGTGAACACGAATCCGAACTTCCACCAGGTGATTTTCACAATTACGGACGGCAAACAGACGATTACGCCGAACGCCTCCGCGCTTACGCTGCACTGCCCAAGCGGCGACACTATCTCAAAGATATACGACGGCACCCCGCTTTCCATTGCAGCGACGGCTTCCAGCACGATTCCAAACGACGAGTTTGATATTAAATACAAAACAAAACTTGAAGGTCAAAGCACCTGGAGCAACTGGTCATCCACCCCTCCCTCCATCACGGACTTCGGTGTCCTGTTTGTGGAAGTGAGTTGTTTGAACCCCAACTACATGCCTCAGTCGTGCACGTACACACTCTCCATCCACAAACGCAATGTGCATTTGAGCTCCATGGATTCCTTACGGATATATAACGGTGACACTTTGAGGTATGACAGCGTGAAGGTGACGGGCAACGGCTTCGTGAACGGAGAAGGCGCTTCTTATCTGGTAACCGGCGGACAACTGCTGCCGGGCTTTACGCCCAATGTATTCGATTATACGTTGAATCCGGGGACTTTGGCTGAAAACTACGAAATCACCAAATCGTACGGCACATTGCATGTGGAAGAGCGACCTGACTCTTTGCTCTATCCAATCACAGTCGTATCCAACTCCAACCCCAATGCAACTGGGGGTCCGATTATCTATGACGGTTTGAAGCACACCGACTCCAACTTTGTGACGCTGACGTTCACCACTGTGGACGGACATCCTTATACCGTGACTGGACTTACTGCCAAGGTGTCAGCCTTCGATGCCGGTACCTACCCGAACACGATTCATGGCGAGCCGACGGTTTTGGACGAGTATGGCAACGATGTGACCGACCAGTTCCTCACAGAACTAGTGGAGGGTAATCTGGTGATCCGCAAACGTCAGGTCACCATCACGGTTCCCAGTGATCATGCCACCATGATGTACAACGGTGATTCCTTGAGGGTGGATTTCGAAAACATTGATATCACCACGCTCGCTGACCGTGACACGCTCAAGAGTGGTTACTTCATCTCGGAAGGTTACACGGTAGGTGCCTACTATTGTAACGACGGTGCGTTTATGGCAACCGACATTACGGGTGTGGCCACTCAGCACAACTTCAGCATCATCCATGGTGCCAGCGAAGCGTACGCGGCCGGTAACAGCATGGCTAATTACAGACCGCTGTTCAAGGTGACGCTCACCATCACGAAACGTCCGCTCGAAATCACCGCCTCCAGCGCAGAGAAGGTGTATGACGGTACCCCGTTGACGTTGACGGAGAGCGACTACACCCTGACCAGTGGCACAACCATCGCGCCTACCGACACGCTGATCATCACCCGCAGCGGTGCACAAGCCTGCGTGGGTGAGAGCGCCAACCACATCACCTCCGTGACGATTCTGCACAAAGGGGATTGGGTGGATGTCACCTCCTGTTACAACATCACAACGGTGGACGGTCTGCTCAAGGTGACCGCCGAGAACTCTGGCCTCACTTGTCCGGCGACGCTCACCGTCAACCTGGGCGAGGGCGTCTACGACACGCTGGTGCCGCAATCGCTGCTCGGCACGCCTACCCATACCCTGTTGACTGGTGGTGTTGCCACGGTTTCCAACGACCTTGACGCGCACAACCCGCTGGCCATTGGCACGCACTCCATCAAGTGGATTCTTTACGACACTTGTCACACCGCAATGGATTCTAGCTACCAAACGGTCGAGGTGGTCCACGCACCGTGCCTCGGTGTCACCTACCACGGTCACTTCTACGATGCCATACGTATCGGCAACCAGTGCTGGATGACCGAGAACCTGCGCAATGAAACGGATGCGGCGGACCAAACGATTGCGGACCACCACGCTTATCAGGATAATGCGGAGAACCTCAACAAGTTCGGCTATCTCTACTCCTGGTATTCTGCCGTGGGCGTGGCGGAAGGCGACAATGATGCCGCTCCGACCACCCACATTGCCGATGACGGTACGGAATACGTGCAGGGTATCTGTCCTCCCGGCTGGGCTGTCCCATCGCAAAACGATGTGTCGGTGCTCAACATCACGGCGGGCGATGTCGACCTGCTCAAGGATCCTAGCACGGAGTACTGGCTGCCCGGCTTTGAGGGCTTCAACCCCGGTACGGGCTTCAACGCGCGCGCTGGCGGCCGTTACAACGCGGCACTGGACCGTTACGAGAGTTTGATGACGGCCTTCCACTTCTGGGAAGCTGACCAGACCATCGGTTCACTCTCCCTCGCGTCGGGTTGCATCGCCTATTACTGCGACTCCGTCCTGATCGCTGAACCGAACCAAAAGAACGACAGAAAGAGTATCCGTTGTATCCGAAAAAATGCGCCCTGATGCGTTAATGAATAATGGATGATTGAAGGGGTAGAAGGGGTCTGATCCCTCCCTTTGCCCAATAACGAGCCCGTCTGCAAAGGCGGGCTCGTTTCATAGAAATGAAAACGTTTCTTTTGTGGTTTGGGATTTCAGAGTTTATTTTATATCTTTGCGCCCCGAAATTGGATAGAGTAGTGGCAAAGGTAAAATTGTCAGAACTTGTTGTAAGTAAGCGGATTGCATTGATTGTTGCAGCGGTTGTCGTTGCAATCGTTTGCGCATTCTTGATGCCGCATACCAACATAAACACAGATATGACCCGCTACTTGCCCAACGATTCCCAAATGAAACAGGGAATAGACCGGATGTCGGAGGAGTTCGGCGATGACGGACAAGGTACAGGCCTGGTCAGGGTGATGTTCTGGTCGCTTCCCGACAGCTTGAAAGCGGCAACCCAGGACGAACTATCCACTGTTGACGGGGTTTCCAGCGTGTTATACCAGAACGGCAGCGATGAATACAACCGGGGTGAAAAGGTGTTGTTTGAGCTATTATGCGGCAGCCAGCGAAGCCAGGTTGAAATCGCCCATGATATTACAGACAGATACGGCCGTCAGGTTGTGGTGGAGACGGGCGAAGCGGGCAACACTGCTCCCTTCGGCGTGATTGTCATCGCCTTCGTCTTGCTGCTTGTCGTGCTGTTCATCATGTGCGAGTCGTGGCTCGAACCCCCCATTTTCCTTGCCGCCATCGGTGTGGCTGTAGTGGTCAACACGGGTACAAACGCCCTGCTCAACAGCGTGTCGGCCACTACGAACTCCATTGCCTCCATTCTTCAGCTGGTGCTTTCCATCGACTATTCGATCATTCTCATGAACCGTTACAGGCAGGAGAAGGCATTGGGAAATGCCGACAAGGTCACGGCAATGGCCAATGCGCTGAACAAAGCCTCGTCGTCCATCGTCAGCAGCGCCTTCACCACCATCGTCGGACTCATGGCCCTGGTGTTCATGAAGTTCAAGATAGGTGCCGATATGGGCATCGTGTTGGCAAAAGGAGTCCTTTGCAGCCTGCTGTCCATTTTCGCCGTGCTCCCCACCTTGATCCTGGCTTTGGATGGTGCCATAGAGAAGTCGAAAAAGAAGGTGCCTAAATTCAAGACGGAGCGGCTTGCCGGCTTCAGCATGAAATTCAGCATCCCGCTGGCCATCGTTTTCGTGGCCGTGTTCATCGGCGCGTATTGTCTTCACAAAAGGACTGTCCTTTCCTTCGTGCCCGTCCAGAAATCTGAAATTTCGAAGTTCTTCCCTCCGAAGAACATCATCGCGCTGCTGTACGATAATTCGGATTCCACAAGGGTGATCGAATTGGCCGACCGCTTGACGGAGAATCCGAGGGTGAAGTCTTTCGTGTCGTACCCCTCGCTGATGCAAAAACCGCATACGGCCCAGGAAATCAAAGATGTGATTGAAGGGTTTTCGGCCACGGCAGGATTCAACGACTACAATCTTGCGGATTATGACATGAATACAATCGTGAATGCTATCTATTATATTGCGTCCAAAAATCCAAGCGACGAAAGGATAAGCCTCCATGATTTCGCCGTCCTTGCGGCGGACTTGAGCTCCGACAACGCCCTTCTGGCGCAGTTCGGAGTCCCGTCACAGATCAGTGAGAACGACTCGCAATACCTTGACCTTCTCGTCAAGCTTACCGACACCAGACTGCTTGACAGTTTATTGACTGCGAAAGAAATCTCGAATATTGTTGACATTGACGAAGAGCAGCTCATGCTTATATGTCCTGAAAATAAAAAGACGACCATTCGCGAAATTGTCAAATCCGCCAAAGAACTGGTTCGGGAAAGCATGGCACCTGTTCCTGTCCCCCAGAAATCGCCGGAACCCAAACCTGTTGAAACGAAGGTTGAGCACTCCGCGGAAGACAATGTTGCCCCGGCTGTTGTAGAAGAAGTTTATGCCGACAACTTTAGCGTTCCAAACGAAGACGATCAGATTTTCCGCGATTCGACGATTTTCCTGCGCCAATATACCTCTTCCGAAATCGCCAAACTCGTAGGGATTGGCGGAAAAGTCGCATCCATAATATATAATATGTATGGACGAAGCAAAGATCAAAAGACCAAAACCATGTCGCTGTATGAGTTTATCCATTTCATGAACACCGATGTGGTTCATAGAAAGGCCTTTGCTTCGCGGATTGGCGAGGAAAACAAGAGGTTGCTGAAACAAAGGGAAGAAACCATGTATGCGGTGCTCCATCCAGGTCAGACTGAAATCCACATGGAAGTGGAACTCTCTGATTGGGAGGAAGACCAGACAGAAATCGAGGTTGAGGTTCCCGTCCTGCGCGAGGAACCAGCGTCCGTCATGACGATGACAAAAGAGGATAAGCAAAATTTGGACGTGCTCAACAAGGCGGAAAAAATCATGGATATAGCCACAGAAGGAACACTCTATGATGCCGCCGGCATGTGTGCGTTGCTGAATAAGCTTGGGGCCAAAATGGAATTGGGCAATGTGGAACTCGCCTACATGTTCTATGGCATCACCCATTTCGATGATGACAGTGTGAGTCTGTCGGCGGAAAATATTCTCGCGATGCTGAACGACTCCATCGTTGGCAACCCCAGGTTTGCCTCGATGGTGAACGACGAGATGACCTCCGGATTGGACAAAGTCAACACCTTGATCGTGGATAATCTCGGTCGGTTGCAAGGACAGCATTATTCGCGTGCGATCATTATGACGGACCTGCCCGTTGAGTCGGAAGAAACCCGTGGCTTTGTGGAAGACCTTTTCGCGCATTGCGGCAACGAGCTGGCCGGCGATCATTATCTGATCGGCGAGTCGGTCATGATGGACGAAATGAGCCGTCAATTCAGCGGCGAAATGCTTCTCGTCACACTCATCACCGTCTTGTCCATTTTCCTCATTGTGGCCATCACCTTCCGGTCGCTCGCCGTGCCCGCCATACTGGTGATGACGGTCATGACGGCCGTGTATATCAATGTGACCGTGAGCGGGCTTTTGGGACACCTGCTCTACTTGGCCTATCTTATCATGCAAAGCATATTGATGGGCGCGACTATAGACTACGCCATCCTATTCACGAACAACTACAGGGAGGCCCGCGAGTCACTCAGCAAGATCGATTCCATTCGCAAGGCGTACATGTCGTCAACGCACACGATCTTCACATCGGGCATGATCATGACGCTTGCCCCGTTCGTGATGGCGCTCATGATGGACGATCCGACCATTGCCATGATATTGCGCTGCATAGCGGCAGGTGCCTTGGCCGCCCTGTTGCTGATCGTTTTCGTCCTGCCGGGCCTGCTTGCCGCCTTCGACAAATATGTGGTGAAAAAGCAGCAAAAGTCGGAGCAGGGACGATGAACAAGGCTGTTGAAAAAAAATATTCACACCGGGTTGTTGGAATAAGAAAAAAATGTATTTTTGCAGCCCGAATTTTTAGAGCAAAAAGAACTTAAAATCAAAAAATTAAAAGGAAAAAAAAGTATGCCTACCATTCAACAATTAGTAAGGAAGGGAAGAAAGAGACTTACGGCTCAGAGCAAGTCCAAGGCATTGGACGCTTGTCCGCAGAGACGCGGCGTCTGCCTGAGAGTTTACACCACCACGCCGAAGAAACCTAACTCCGCCATGCGTAAAGTGGCCAGAGTCAGGATGACCAACGGCAAGGAAGTGAACGCCTACATCCCCGGTGAAGGCCACAACCTCCAGGAACACAGCATCGTGCTGGTCCGCGGCGGTCGTGTGAAAGACCTCCCCGGTGTCCGTTATCACATCGTGCGCGGCGCGTTGGACTCCGCCGGTGTCGATGGCCGTCTGCAAGGCCGTTCCAAATACGGTGCCAAACGTCCCAAAAAAGCCGCCGGCAAATAATAATTCCCTTTAAAATGTAAATTGAACGCCGTGATTGGCGATTCAAGAGTAAATAACAATCATTATTGAAGATACAAGAGTATGAGAAATTCACACGCAAAGAAAAGGATCATCCTTCCGGATCCGAAGTATAATGACGAACAGGTAACGAAATTCGTCAATAACATCATGTTGAAAGGCAAAAAGAACCTGGCTTTCGAAATCTTCTACGGCGCCATCGACATCGTGAGCGAGAAGACCAAGGAGAACGGTCTCGAAGTGTGGAAGAAGGCCCTGGAGAACGTCACCCCGAGCGTGGAGGTCAAGAGCCGCCGCGTGGGTGGTACCACCCTCCCCGTGCCTGAGGAAATCAAGCCCGGTAGAAAACAGTCTGTGGGTATGAAGAACCTGATCACCTTCGCGCGCAAACGCCATGAGAAAACCATGGCCGACAAGCTCGCCCAGGAGATCATGGCCGCATACAAGAGTGAAGGTGCCGCTTTCAAGAAGAAAGAGGAAATCCACCGTATGGCCGAGGCCAACAAGGCATTCGCCCACATGCGCATGTAACCGACCCCTCGCGGTCTATCCATTTCGTCACACATTACAGCATCCCGCACTATGGCTGAGGAGTTGAAACAGATACGCAATATCGGCATCATGGCCCATATTGACGCAGGGAAAACCACCACCACGGAGCGGATTCTGTACTACACCGGGAAAAGCTACAAGATCGGCGAGGTGGACGAGGGAACCGCCACGATGGACTGGATGGTGCAGGAGCAGGAACGCGGAATCACCATCACCAGCGCGGCCACCACAGTGATGTGGAAATATAATGCACAAGACTATAAAATCAACATCATCGACACCCCGGGTCACGTTGATTTTACCGTCGAAGTGGAACGTTCTTTGAGAATATTGGATGGAGCTGTAGCCATATTCTGCGCCGTAGGAGGCGTGGAGGCCCAGTCGGAAACCGTCTGGCGCCAGGCCAACAAGTACAACGTGGCACGCATCTGCTACGTCAACAAGATGGACCGCGCCGGAGCGAATTTCTACGATGTCGTGAACCAGATCCACGACAAGCTGAAAGCCAACCCGCTGGTTCTCCAACTGCCCATCGGCAGCGAGGACAACTTCACAGGCATCGTCGACCTTATGGAGATGAAAGCCTTCGAGTGGGACGAGGAAGACCTCGGCGCCACTTACCACGAAGTGCCCATCCCCGCCGACATGCAGGAGGAAGTCGAACAGTATCGCACACGCCTCCTCGAAACCCTCTCCGAACTGAACGAATCCATCATGGAGAAATACTTTGAGGATCCCGACAGCATCACCCTTGAGGAGATGGAGGCTACGATTCGCGAGGCAACCCTGAGCCGGAAGGTCGAACCCGTGCTGTGCGGTTCGTCTTTCAAGAACAAGGGCGTGCAGCGGCTGATCGACGCCATCGTGCGCTATCTGCCTTCCCCGCTTGACATGCCTTCCATCGAGGGTGTGAACCCGAAAAACGAGGCAAAAGTCGCCCGCAAGGCCGATGTCAACGAACCTTTCGCCGCTCTGGCCTTCAAAATCGCCACTGACCCCTACATCGGGAAACTGACGTTCATCAAGGTCTATTCCGGCATGCTGAAAGCAGGTGACAGCATCTATAATGTCACCTCCGGCAAGAAGGAACGCGCGGCAAAGATCCTGCAGATGCACTCCAACAAGCAACAGCCGTTGGACTGCGCCACTGCCGGCAACATCGTCGCACTCGTCGGAATGAAGGATATTCACACCGGCGACAGCCTTACCGACGAACAGCACCCCGTGATCCTGGAAAACATCGTCTTCCCCGAACCGGTGATCCAAATCGCCATCGAACCCAAAACGAAAGACGATGAGGAGAAGCTGATGATGGCACTGAACAAGCTGGCCGACGAGGACCCCACTTTCCAGGTGACCGAAAACTCCGAGTCGGGCCAGACCCTGATCAGCGGCATGGGAGAGTTGCACTTGGAAATCCTGTTGGATCGCCTCAAACGCGAGTTCAACGTCGATTGCAACCACGGCAAACCACGTGTGGCCTACAAGGAGGCCATCACCGTTCCGGTACAGCATCACGAAGCCTACAAACGGCAGAACGGCGGTCGTGGTTCATTCGCAGTGATGGACTTCCGCATCGATCCGCTGCCATTGGACGCCAAAGGATTGCAGTTCAGCAACGAGATCAAGGGCGACGCCGTGCCGAAGAACTACATTCTCGGTGCGGAGAAGGGATTCAAGATTGCCATGATGAACGGCAAGTACGGTTTCCCGCTCGAAGCCCTCTCGGTGACCGTCACGGATGGCGAATCTCACCCCACAGATTCCGACGCGCTGTCGTTCGAGGTCTGCGCGAAGATCGGCTTCCGCGAGGCGTTGAAGACCATCGACACCGCCATTCTCGAACCGATCATGAAGGTGGAGATTACCACCCCGGACGAGTATATCGGCAATGTCACCGGCGACCTCAACCGCAGACGATCCGTGCTGGAACAGATTGACGCGAAAGTCGGCTTCCAGATCATCACTGCGCAAGTGCCTCTTGCAGAAATGTTCGGATATGTGACTACATTACGCTCCATCACCTCAGGACGTGCGACCTTCAGTATGGAATTCCTGAAATACGCCGAGGTTACCCCCGAGATCAAGGACTACATCATGAACGTCGGCCGCTTCATCCTTTAACCTACTAACCTACTAACCGACTAACCGACTAACCCTTAAACAGTAAACAGTAAACAATAAACAATAAACGATAATGGCTCATAGAATTAGAATCAAACTGAAATCGTTCGACCACACGCTGGTTGACAAGTCTGCCGAGAAGATCGTCAAGACGGTGAACAGCGTGAAGGACGACAAGGTGGTGCTCGTTGGCCCTATTCCGCTTCCGACCCACAAGAAAATCTTCACCGTAAACCGCTCCACCTTCGTCAACAAGAAGTCCAGAGAGCAGTTCCAACTCTCTACCTACAAGAGAATCTTGGACATCTACGGTACCACCACCCAGACCATCGACGCGTTGATGAAACTGGAACTTCCCAGCGGCGTTGATGTTGAAATCAAAGTCTGAAGTGGATACACAGCCTGATCAACAGGCTTATTTTGGGGCGTTAGCTCAGTTGGCTAGAGCGTTTGACTGGCAGTCAAGAGGTCGTGAGTTCGATTCTCATACGCTCCACTCACGGATTGCGTTTTCTGCAGTCCGTTTTTTGCTTTTTCCCTAAACCATAAACTCTGAACCCTAAACCCTTAAACCTTTAATGCTTCGACTTCTTGTCATATTACTTCTGATTCTCCTGAACGGCTTCTTCTCGATGAGCGAGATCGCGATTGTGTCGTTCAAGAAAATCCGCATCGACAAATTCGCCTCTAAACACCCGAAGGCAGTGAAGCTGGCCCACCTGTTGCAGGACAACCAGGAGGAGTTCCTCGCTTCCATCCAGGTTTGCAGCACCTTGACCAGCCTGTTGACCGGTTTCATAGGTGGTTCCGCTTTGGCGCCGTATCTTGAAGTGTTGTTCCTTTGGATGCGGATGTCAGCGCCTTTTGCTGCCTCATGCGCACTGGTTATCGGTTTTATCATCGTTACGTTTGTCACGATTGTGCTTGGCGAGCTCGTGCCGAAGACTATCGGCCTTTCCACGCCGGAACGCGTCTCCATTGCCGTGGCTCCCATCATGAACTTCATCCGAGTGGTGTTCAAACCCGCTGTGAAAGCCCTTTCCGGCACCACCGTGCTGATTGACAAAATCCTGGGTGTGAAAGCGAATGACGATCATCTGACCGAGGATGAGCTGTTGGATATGATCAAGGAGGCCGGCGAAACCGATGTGATTGAGGAGGAACAGAGCGAAATGCACGAGAACATTTTCTCTTTCGCTGATAAACGCGCTATCCACATCATGATTCACCGTTCCGAAATTGAGTGGATTGACGTGAATCTTCCTCGTCAGGAATTCATCAATCAGCTGTTTGACTTTTCTGTCAGTCGCGTGCTCGTGTGCGACAAGCATGTGGAGAATTATCTTGGGGTGCTGAATATCAAGGATTTCTTCAAGGAATTGCGCAAGAACGAGAATGTGGATGTGCGTTCTATGCTCGATGAGCCGCTGGTCTTCACTGAAAATACGGATGCCCAGGATATTCTGAACGAGTTTAAAAAACACCAGAATTATTTCGGCATAGTGGTGGACGAGTTCGGTGATCTGGCCGGCATTGTGACGTTGCACGATATTTTGGAGAGCATCGTGGGGGAAATGCCCGAGGAAGAGGAGGTGGTGGAACCCGATGTGACCGAGTGCGACGACCATTCCTTCCTCGTGAAAGGCGACGCCCCCATTGACGTTCTCACCGATGTGATTGACGGCTACGAGGTGGACTACGACGAAATCGACTACTCTACAGTGGCCGGTTTCGTGGTGGAAAATTTGGAAACTATACCCAAAGAGGGCGATTCCTTTGAGTTTATGGGCTATCAAATCGAGATTGTGCGGATGGACCATAACCGTATTGATGAGGTGAGGGTTAAGGTGGAAGATGTTTCTGAAGAGTGAGCCTTGATATTACTTTTCCGCCGTCGGTGAGTCTTTCACTGAAAATTGGTCAAGAAATGAAAAATCGCAGTATTATCCTTACAAGCTTGGTGTTCCTGTTGACTTTGCAGCCGCATTTTTTGTTGGCGCAAGAAGTTGACAGTGTGATGCTTACACCCGATACGACGGTGCTTCCGATGGCCACTGGCTATGATTGGATCACTTATCGTGGCAAGTTGGATGTGACCGACCCCGGTGGCACGCGCTCTTGCAACTTCTATATGGTTAACAGGATTGATAGCATCCTTTACCTGAATTTGCACGCTATGGGGGTGGAGGTGATTCGCGTGGTGCTTACCCCTGACAGTATCACGTATGTGAACAAGCTGACCTACCAATATTACCAAGGCACTTACGAACCTTTTCGTAAATTTTTCCCATTCCCTGTTGATTTTCAGTTAGTTCAGGCTATGTTCAACGGGGATACCGAGAAGCTCCCGCAAGGGCAGGGCCTTTCCTTCGAGTATTCCGATTTCCAGCAGGTGGACAGTACCAGCTCATTCTTCACCGAATTCATCTTCAAGGAGTTGAACCGTGTCATTGAGGCACGCGGGAAGATAAAAGTGCTCCGTCTGAATGTTCCGGGGGTTACCAGCATCAAGATTCCAGAGAAGTTTGAGCGCATAGAACCGTAGCATGTCAGAACCGCTTTCTTCGCAGAAAATCAAGTCGTTGGCTTTGGCTGCGGGCTTTCAGAAGTGCGGCATTGCTCGTGCACACACGCTTACTGATGCCGCTGCGGAGTTCCGGCAGTCCATTGCCGAAGAGTATCATGCGGGGATGCACTTTCTGGAACGCGACATCGACGGCCGCTTCACTCCCGAAACACTACTGCCGGGTTGCAAGTCTGTTGTCGTGGTGACGTACAACTACTTGACGTCGGCGCAGCCCAAATCCGATCGTTACCGCATGGCACGTTACACGTGGATTCAGGATTACCATATCTTGGTGAAAGAGTTGCTGGGGAAACTGGCTGGCAATATCGTAACATGTTGTCCTACAGTGAAGTATAGGATAACGGTGGATAGTTCTGCCATATCAGAGAAACGATGGGCGATGGAGGCTGGGGTAGGCTGCCTGGGGAAGAACGGGTTGATACACAACGAATATGGCTCTTTCTTCGTTTTAGGGGTCTTGCTTTTGGATCAATTTTGCGACATTTATGACCTATCTTTGCCAAAATCGGATTGCGGAAGTTGTGAGATTTGCGTGAGAAGTTGTCCTGCGAACGCTCTGGAGACCCCTTTTCGGGTGGATGCGCGACGTTGCGTGGCGTATCATAATACAGAGGATAAGTCTCCGAATTACAATGAGTTAGCTAAAGAAAAATACCTTTTCGGATGTGACATCTGCCAGGAGGTTTGCCCCCGGAATAAAAAAGTTATCAACAACCCGCTGAACGTATCGAAAAGTTCTGTATTTTTGCAGCTCGAAAATGAGGAGCTTGAAACGTTAAGCGAAACGGATTTCAAGCATTATTTTTCGGATACTTCGATTCTGAGAAGGAAGTATGCAAGATTTCGTTCTTTGATAGAAGCAAAAAGGCAACAAGAGCATCTTTGTAGTATGGATTCACAGGAAATTATCCAATATGCCACGAAAGTGTTGCGGGAAGAGGCTGATGCGGTGTCAAGACTCACCAGTTTCTTGGATGACAACTTTGTGAATGCCGTACAGGAGATTATCAAGTGCAAAGGTCGTGTCATTGTGACGGGTATTGGCAAGAGTGCCATCATCGGACAGAAAATTGTCGGAACGTTCAATTCCACAGGAACACCAGCCGTGTTTATGCACGCTGCCGATGCCGTTCACGGAGACTTGGGCATTGTCCAGAAAGATGACATTGTGGTCTGCATCTCAAAAAGTGGAAACACACCGGAAATATCCGTCCTGATTCCCTTTTTGAAGGCCAACGGGAACATCCTTATCGCGATTGTCGGTGCTATGGAATCCCTTTTGGCAAAGGAGGCTCACTACGTGCTTAACTGCACGGTGTCTCGCGAGGCAAGTCCAAACAATTTGGCTCCGACCAGCAGCGCGATGGCTCAGTTGGCAATCGGCGACGCACTGGCGTCAACGCTGATCAAGATGCGCGGATTCACGACGGAAGATTTTGCCAAAGTGCATCCCGGCGGCATCCTCGGAAGAAGAACCCGGTTGAAAGTCGAAGACTTGTACAAGTTGAACGAGGTTCCTTCCGTGAGCGTGAGCGCCAACATGCAAGAGATCATTCTGGAAATCTCAGGAAAACGTCTCGGTGTGACAGCAGTTGTCGAAAACGGTAAGGTGGTCGGCGCGATAACAGATGGTGACCTGCGCCGAGCTATCCAAAACCATCAGGAGATTATGTCGCTCACCGCAGCCGACATTATGACCCGAAAACCCAAAACCATCCACGAGAACACCCTCGCCGTGGATGCGCTTCAGATGATGAAAGACCATCAAATCACCAACATCTTCGTGGTGAACGATGAGGACAGTTATTTGGGTGTGATTCACATCCACGACATCATCAAAGAGGGTATTTTTTAAGCCCAGGTGGCGGAATGGTAGACGCGCTACATTCAGGGTGTAGTATCCGAACGGATGTGCAAGTTCGACTCTTGTTCTGGGCACTTTCAAGAAAGACGGTTGATTTGGCCGTCTTTCCTTGTTTTAGAACCTTTCGTTATGGCCAAACTATTCATTGTGCCGACCCCGATCGGCAATCTCGAAGACATCACCCTCCGCGCCCTCAACGTGTTGAAGTCCGCGGATCTTATCCTCTGCGAAGATACCCGCACTACCAAAAATCTGCTCCAGCATTATGAGATCGAGGGCAAGAAGTGCATGGCATACCACATTTTCAACGAACACGAACAGGTCGGCAGCTATGTCCGCCAGATCCAGCAGGTCGGGACGGCCGCATTGGTGAGCGACGCCGGAACCCCCGGCATTTCCGACCCCGGCTTCCTGCTCGTGCGTGAGGCACTCAAACTGGGTGTGGACGTGGAATGCCTCCCCGGGGCCACCGCTTTCGTGCCCGCCCTCGTGCAGTCGGGATTCCCGTGCAGCAGTTTCTACTTCTTCGGCTTCCTGCCCCACAAAAAAGGCAAGGAAACCCTGCTGAAACGTTTCGCGGCGATGGAGGAGACCGTTGTTTTTTACGAGTCCCCGCACCGCCTGCTGAAAACCCTGGAGAAGATGGTCGAGATCATGGGTGCAGACCGTCCCGTGGCCGTGGCCAAGGAACTGACCAAAATCCACAGCTTTACCTTTCGAGGCACTCTGTCGGAAGCCGTTCAACATTTCGGGAGTCAACCCGTAAAAGGGGAGTTCGTATTGATCGTGTGAACATTTTTACAACCATGAAAACAAAATATTAGAAAACAAAAGATTAGGAAACAAAATCGTCGGTTGACAAATTGATTGACCAATACTACGTCTCCCCTTAATACAAGTTGAACTTAAACAACTTCAAGCATTTTATAGAACCAACCAAAGAAAGACTAGAAATCTTTTACGATAGACATACCTCCTTTCTGATTATGGGCGGATGATTATTTTCTGTGCGATAGTTCCTTCGAGCGTTTTTGCCCGTAGGATGTAATGTCCTGATGGCAATCCCTTCAGGTCGAGGCTTTCCCCCTTCGTCACGTTTGTCCACTGACGCGCCATGCGTCCCGAACCGTCATATAGCCCGATGGTTGTCGCCTCCTCGCAGAGATCCCAACGGAAGAAGTTACGTGCCGGGTTGGGGTGGGGTAGGGCGTTGGAGACTTCCGGTGTGACAAGTCCCGTGCTGTCGTCCCCTCCTTCGTCGAGAGCGGTGATGGCGATGTTGTTGAGTTGCGTGTTTCCGGAGGTCGCCGAGGCCAGCATCCAGCGCAGATAGCGGGTTTCGCCCGATAGACTGTACGGGCCGAAGTGTTGGAATCCTTCGAGTCCGATGTCCGATTCGTTCAGGGCTGCTACGGTGGTCCATAGCTGTCCGTTGACCGATTCGCTGATGAGGAAGGTGATGCCGCTGTAGGCCGACGGATTGCCGCTTTTCACCCCTTTCAATTCGAAGCTGAGCTCGCCCGGGGATCGGTCGAGGTGGGCGATCAGGGCGGCTGAACCGGCGTTCTTCGTCTCGTATTTCACGGAACCATCGGCATAGGAGCTGCCTAGCTTGTTGCTTCGGAATCCCGGCAAGGTCTTGATGTCCACCCTCGCGGCAACACTGTTGTCCGAGATGTCGAACGGCAGCTCCACCAGCGAGAGGGTGTCGAGAATCGTGTACTGCGCGGTCATGACACCGCTGTTGTACATGTTGTCATGGGTGGCGAAGGCTTTGAGGGTGCAGTTTCCGCTGATATCCAATATTCCCGCACATACAGGCGACTGTGTTGTGGGGGTGCTGCCGTCTATTGTATAATGGATGGCAGCACCCGATGTGCTACAGGTGAGTGTTACTTGCTGTGGTTCGTAGTAGGTGCCGCCGGGCGGTGTGCAGGTGGGTGTCTCGACCGTCTCTAATACGACCTCGTCCCCGTCGGTGATGCGGATGTCGTCTAATCGGTAATCGACGTTGACGCGGCTGGAGAAACGGAGGTGCAGGTGCGCGTATGCGGGCACGTTCGGGTAGCAGACGCGGTGCCAGCCGCCGGTGCCGGTGCCGGTGGGCAGCGTGTCCGACATCGGAAGCTCCACCCACACGATGCTGTCGGTGGAGAACTCCACCACGAAATTGCTTCCGTTTTCCGCGCTGGTCTTGCGCAGCCCGCAGTACAGTTTCACGGTCGTCTGGGGTGCGGTGGTGTTGAGGCCGGAAATCTGGAACCACTTGCTCGTGTCGTTGATCATCACGTTGCCGCCCCCGGACGCGCCTCCGTAGCCTGTGGAGGCATTCGACGAGCGGATGTCGCACGTGCCGTTGCCCACGTATTGGACGGTGGTGTCCTGCCATCCGGCGTAATACTGGACGGGCGTGTTTGAGGTGGGCGTTCCGAAGTCCTCTTCGTAGAGGGTCGCCTGCCCTTTTGTGATGCCGGCACACCCCATGAGGAGTAGTGCCAAAATTCCTGCTTTGATGCACGTGATTTTTTGTTCCATTTTGTTGCGTTTCAAGTTTTGCAAATCCATAACCAAAACCACGGCAAATATACATTAGTTTTAATCGAAAGTCAATACTTTTTTATATTTTTCCGAAAAATATTTTTCAAGTGTTTGAAATATAACGAATTAAAAACACTGCATCATCCTAAAATTAACTATTAATAGTTAAAATTAGAACAAAAATTAAGAATTGACTGTTAAAAAACGGTTTTCGGTTACTTGCCGGAAAGGCCGGTTTCGCAGGATTTCGAGATTTTAGCCGCAATATCTTGCATCAGCCACATCGGGGTGGAGGTTGCGCCGCAGATGCCCACGGTGTCGTTTTCGCCTATCGAAACCTCCGACAGTTGCTCCGCATGGGTCAGGAGGAAGCTGCGCGGATTGTGCTGCTTACATATATTATATAAATATAGACCGTTGGAGCTTTTTTCGCCCGAGACGAACAGTACGATGTCGTAGAGGGAGGCGAAGTCGGCGATTTGCTTGGCGCGAGAGGCTACTTTGCGGCAGATAGTGTCCTCGAATTCGAGCTGTCCGGGATATCCTTTCGCCTCGTAGCGTTGTTGTATCTCTTTGATTAGCTGATAGTAAAGCTCCAGACTTTGGGTGGTTTGCGAGTATAGTTTCGAAGGACGGGTGAAGTCGATGAGGTTGATGTCCTCGGGGGAGGAGAGGACGATGCCGGTGTTGTCGGTCTGTCCGAGCAGCCCGATAACCTCGGCATGGCCTTTCTTGCCGAAGATGAGGATTTGCTTGCCGGTGTCGCGGCAGCTTTGGTACTCGTTGGAGATGCGTTTCTGCAGCCGCAGTACCACGGGGCAGGTGGCGTCGATCAGGCGGATGCGGTTCTGCTCGGCGAGGCGGTAGATTTCGGGCGGCTCCCCATGGGCGCGTATGAGCACGGTGGTGTCGCGCAGCTCGTGGAACTGCTCGTGGGTGATGATGTGCAGTCCCAGGTCCGTGAGCCGCCGCACCTCCTCGTTGTTGTGCACGATATCGCCGAGACAATAGAGGAAATGTTGCTCGTCGAGGTGTTTCTCCGCCGTCCGGATGGCGTTGATGACCCCGAAGCAGAAACCGGAGCTCTCGTCGATGACGACCTTCTTGGGCATGGCTACCAGTTGTCGGGGAAGAGGGAGTCGACGAATTCGAGGCGGTTGAAGATCTGCAGCTGATGGATTTTCTCGCCCACGCCGATGTATTTGATGGGGACTTGGAACTGGTCGGAGATGCCGATGACCACGCCGCCTTTCGCGGTGCCGTCGAGCTTGGTGATGGCTAAGGCGTTGACCTCCGTGGCGGCGGTGAACTGCTTGGCCTGCTCGAAGGCGTTCTGGCCGGTGGAGCCGTCGAGGACGAGCAGCACCTCGTGCGGGCCGTCGGGGACGAGCTTGCGGATGACGTTCTTGATCTTCACCAGCTCGTTCATCAGGTTGATCTTGTTGTGCAGGCGGCCGGCGGTGTCGATGATGACCACCTGGCTGTGGTTGGCGATGGCGGACTTCACGGTGTCGTAGGCCACGGCGGCCGGGTCGGCGCCCATCTTCTGGGAGATGACGGGCACTTCGCAGCGGTTGCCCCATTCCTTGAGCTGGTCGATGGCGGCGGCGCGGAACGTGTCGGCGGCGCCCAGGGTCACCGAGTAGCCGTGCTTCTTGAACTGGTAGGCCAGCTTGCCGATGGTGGTGGTTTTGCCCACGCCGTTCACTCCCACCACGAGGATGATGTAGGGCGTGTCCATCTCCGGGATCACGAAGTCGTTCGCCTTTTCCAGGTCGTTCTCGAGGAGCAGCCCGGCGATTTCCTCCTTCAGGATCATGTTCACCTGGCTGGTGCCTAAGTACTTGTCTTTGGAAACGCGTTTCTCGATGCGGTCGATGATCTTGAGGGTGGTCTCCACGCCCACGTCCGAGGTGACGAGCACCTCCTCCAGGTTGTCGAGCACCTCGTCGTCAACTTTCGACTTTCCGGCGATGGATTTCGCCAGTTTTTTGAAGAAGTTCTCCTTGGATTTCTGCAAACCCTCGTTCAGTTCCTTCTTCTGCTCCTCATTGATCTCGTTTTTTTTATCTCTGTTGAAAAAAGAAAAGAATCCCATAGCGCGAATTTTCCGCAAAAGTACGAAATTTATCAATATGCGGGCACGCGGGCGTGATTTTGTTGTCGTGCGGGGCATTGTTCATAACTTCATAACTTTGTTGAAAAAAAAATCCGTAAGGTGTTGATTGTATGGAAAAAAAGACTATTTTTGCCGCCAATTTGATAAGGTACGCGTAAGAGGTACTTTTGATGAGGTTAAGTGATTGAATATCAGAAAAATATAAAGTAATAAAAAGACTAAAATAACAATGAGTGTAAAACAGAAAAACGCAGCAAACGCGCGTAAAGAAGCAATGAAAACGGTGTACCTGGCCCGATTAGTGGATAATCCGACCTCACCGCGCAAGACCAGAATTATGGCCAACGTGATTCGTGGCAAGAACGTAGATTACGCCATGAACGTGTTGAAATATTCTCACAGGGAAGCTGCTGAGAAGTTACTGAAACTCCTGAAGTCGGCCGTGGCCAACTGGCAGGTCAAGAACGAGGGCAAACGCCTCGAAGACGCCGACCTGTACGTCAAGACCATCATGGTGGACGGCGGCAGAATGCTCAAACGCATCCGCACTGCGCCCCAAGGACGCGCAGCCCGCATCCGCAAGCGCTCCAACCATGTCACCCTGATTCTCGGCGACCGCAATGAGGAGAATGTGCAAGTGGTAAATAATGAAGAATAATAAATATAAAGAACATTAAAGTATGGGTCAAAAAGTTAATCCTATCGGCTTGCGCCTCGGAATCGTAAGAGGCTGGGACTCTAATTGGTACGGCGGCAAAAATTTCGCCGGTAAAATCGTCGAAGATGACAAAATTAGAAAGTATTTAAATGCTAAGTTCTCAAAAGCCGGCATTTCGAAAATCTACATCGAGAGAACCTTGAAACTCGTCACCGTCACCATCAGCGCAGGCCGTCCCGGCGTCATCATCGGCAAGGGCGGGGCTGAAGTGGACAGCGTGAAAGAGGAACTGAAAGTGATCACCGGCAAGGAGATCCAGATCAACATCAACGAAGTGAAACGCCCTGACCTTGACGCACAGCTCGTCGCGCAGAACATCGCCCGCCAGATCGAGGGCCGCGTGACCTACAAGAAAGCCGTCAAGACCGCCATCGCCGCCACCATGCGCGCGCAGGCCGAGGGTATCAAAGTGACCGTGGCCGGTCGTCTCGGTGGCGCCGAAATCGCCCGCGCCGAGCACTTCAAGGATGGCCGTATCCCGTTGCACACCCTCCGCGCCGACATCGACTACGCTCCCGTCGAGGCTCACACCACCTACGGCTGCATCGGTGTCAAGGTTTGGATCTGCAGAGGCATCGTCTATGGCAAACGCGACCTGTTCGCCAACGAGGCCGCCAAAGAACAACGCCCGTCCAACAACGGCAAGAAGATGTTCCGCGGACCGCGCAGAGACAGAGACGGACGTGGCGACCGCCGTGACCGCCGCGACAACAACAGAAATCACAATAATTAAACCGACGCCAAGATGCCGGTAATCAAATAATCTAAAATATTAAAAACAATGTTACAACCGAAAAAACTCAAATACAGAAGGCCGCAGAAGGGCAGAATGAAAAGCATCACCAAGCGTGGTTCTGAAATCGCATTCGGCTCTTTCGCACTGAAAACGATGGACCAGTTCTGGATCACCGCCCGCCAAATTGAGGCTGCCCGTCAGGCTATCACCCGTGAGATGAAGCGTCAGGGCAAGCTTTGGATCCGTATCTTCCCCGACCGTCCCGTGACCGCTAAGGGTTTGGGTGTCCGTATGGGTAAAGGTAAGGGTACCCCTGAATACTATGCCGCGCGCGTCAGCCCCGGCCGTATCCTCTTTGAAGCCGACGGCATCCCGTTGGAAGTCGCTAAGGAAGCTATGAGACTCGGCGCCCAAAAGCTCCCCGTCCATACCAAATTCATTGTCAGAAGAGATTATTCAGAAGAAATTTAATAGGAGGATAGCAGTATGAAACAACAGGAAATCAACGAGCTGACCACCCCCGAACTCCGGGAGAGACTCGCCACCGCGAAAGACAAGCTGGTCACCATGCGCCTCAACCACGCCATCTCCCCGCTGGAGAACCCCCAACTGATCAAGTCCCAGCGCAGAGACATCGCCCGTATGATGACGGAAGTGCGCAAGAGAGAAATGAACGAGAATAAATAACCCCCATCACCGATAACATTATGGAAAGAAATAACAGAAAAGTGAGAGAAGGCATCGTTGTGAGCGACAAGATGGACAAGTCCATCGTCATCAAGGTCGAACGCAAGATGAAACACCCCATCTATGGAAAGTTCCTGAAACGCTCCACCAAGTTCATGGCACACGACGAGAAGAACGAGTGCCGTATCGGTGACCGAGTGAGAATTATGGAGACCAGACCTTTGTCCAAGAACAAATGCTGGCGTTTAATTGAAATCGTAGAAAAGGCTAAATAACATTATGATACAGCAAGAATCAAGATTAGCAGTGGCCGACAACAGCGGCGCGAAGGAAGTCCTTTGTATCCGCGTGCTCGGCGGCACCAAGAAACGCTACGCAGGCGTGGGTGACAAGATCGTGGTCGCCATCAAGAGTGCCATCCCCTCCGGCCAGGTGAAGGCCGGCACCGTGTCCAAGGCAGTGGTGGTCCGCACCAAACGCCACGTCCGCAGAAACGACGGCTCCTACATCAAGTTCGATGACAACGCCGTGGTCCTGCTCACCGCCGGCGACGAAATGCGCGGCACCCGTATCTTCGGACCCGTGGCCCGCGAACTTCGTGAAAAACAATTCATGAAAATCGTGTCTCTGGCCCCCGAGGTGTTGTAAACCAAGTCAATAATCCGTTCATTATACAATTGACAAAGACCAATTGACGAACATTAAAGCAAAAAAAGAAATGAAACTGAAAATCAAGAAAGGCGACACTGTAAAAGTGATTACCGGTGAGTACAAAGGTACACAAGGTAAGGTGCTCGAAGTGTTCCCCAAGGAGAACAAGGCCTTGGTGGAGGGCTGCAACATGGTGTCCAAAAGCACCAAGCCCACTGCGGCTGCACCTAACGGAGGCATCATCAAGAAAGAGGCCCCCATGCACATCTCCAACCTCATGTTGGTTGACGCTAAAGGAAACGCTACCCGCGTGGGTAGAAGGTTGAACGACAAAGGCAAATTAGTCAGATATTCAAAGAAATCAGGAGAGGAGATCAAGTAATGTACACACCGAGATATAAAGAAAAATATCAGAACGAGGTTCTGCCCGCTCTTAAGGAGCAGTTCGGATTCAAATCCGTGATGCGCGTGCCCAGAATCACCAAGATCTGCCTCAACCAGGGCCTTGGCAAATTCGGCATCGCCGACAAGAAACTCATCGACGCAGGCGTCCAGGAAATGACCCTCATCGCCGGCCAGAAGGCTGTGCCCACGAAATCCAAGAAGGACATCTCCAACTTCAAATTGAGAAAAGGAATGCCCATCGGTGTGCGCGTGACCCTTCACGGCGACCGCATGTACGAGTTCCTCGACCGTCTCGTCACCGTCTCCATCCCTCGTATCCGCGACTTCCGTGGTATCAGCGACAAGGGATTCGACGGCCGCGGCAACTATACCCTCGGTATCCCCGAACAAATCATCTTCCCCGAAATCGATATCGACAAGGTTTTGAAAATCAACGGTATGGACATCACCTTCGTGACGACCGCCCGCAATGACAAGGAATGCCTTGCCCTGCTGAAAGAATTCGGCTTACCCTTCAAAAACCAAAAATAATTGTAATCATGGCTAAAGAATCTTTAAAAGCAAGAGAAATTAAAAGAGCGAAAATGGTCGCCAAATATGCGGCGAAACGCGCTGAACTGAAGAAAATCATGAAAGGCGATGATTACGAGGCTAAGAGAGCCGCCGATATCGCGCTTCAGAAATTACCCCCGAACTCCAACCCCATCCGCATGCACAACCGCTGCAAGCTGACCGGACGTCCGAAAGGCTACATGCGCCAATTCGGTCTTTCCCGTATCGACTTCAGAGAGCTGGCTCTCGCGGGTAAGATTCCTGGAGTAAAAAAAGCAAGTTGGTAAACCCTTAAACGAAGAAGATTAAATTATGAATACCGATCCCATTTCAGATTATTTAACTCGTGTGAGAAACGCTATCCGCGCCCATCACGAAGTGGTCGAGATCCCCGCTTCTAACGAGAAAAAGGCTATAACCAAGATCCTTTTCGACAAGGGTTATATCCTGAACTATAAATTTGAGGATGACACCATGCCCAAAACGATCAAGATCGCTTTGAAGTATCATCCTGCAACCAAACAATCCGCCATCAGCGAGATCAAGCGCGTCAGCCGTCCCGGCCTGCGTAAGTATGTGGGCGTTGACGAACTGCCTTCTGTGCTCAACGGCCTTGGCATCGCCATCATCTCCACCTCCCACGGCATGATGACCGACAAGGAGGCCCGCGCCCAGAACGTCGGCGGTGAAGTCATTTGTTACATCAGTTAAGAAGGAGGAACCGCTATGTCAAGAATAGGAAAATTACAAATCGCCATCCCCGCAGGGGTGGAAGTGAAAAGAGACGAAAAGTCCAATATCGTGACGGTGAAAGGCCCGAAAGGCGAACTGCAACAGTACGTCGATGAGCGCATCACTTTCGAAATTGAAGACGGACACCTCCATGTGAAACGCCCGAGCGATTCCAAGCGTGACCGCTCCATGCACGGCCTCTACCGCGCCCTGCTGAACAACATGGTCATCGGCGTGTCACAAGGTTTTACCCAGAAGATGGAAGTCATCGGCGTTGGTTACAAGGCCGAGGCTAAGGGTGACCACCAACTCGACATGGGTCTGGGTTACTCCCACAACATTCTGTTCGATTTCCCGAAGGAAATCACCGTGCAGACCATCAACGAGAAAGGTAAGAACCCCATCATCATCCTGAGCTGCATCGACAAACAACTGCTCGGTCAGGTG